>Ga0233440_1003918_pt1 | contig 10815 bp, 9 predicted proteins | sample SI_123_September_5_FD_182791 | JGI IMG/M metagenome (GOLD analysis project Ga0233440, IMG submission 182791) | Seawater microbial communities from Saanich Inlet, British Columbia, Canada - SI_123_September2016_120_MG | ecosystem: Environmental > Aquatic > Marine > Inlet | place: Canada: British...
ATTTTTTTCAAATTTTTATTTTTTATACGGGTTTCCGCCGTATAGCACTACTTACTACTTTTACTACTTGTGTTTTTTCAATGTAGTGAGTACTACTTACTACTTTTACTACTTGTGTTTTTTCAATCTACCCAAGTAGTCGGGACTACTCACAAAACGAAAATTGAAAATCGGCGAAAATCGGAAAAATTTTTGAGCCACTCGATTTTTTCGCATTTTCTCGAAGTTGTAGAGGGGTATGGTTTTAGAGAAAAAATTGTTCTTTCCAAAAAATCCAAGTGGCTCAAATGGCTCAAAAAAGACACTTTTTTCAAACCTTTTTTGTATGAACGAAAAAAGCAAGAAGTACTGGGTAGTACTTTTTTAAAAAATACAAAATAACTTTTCAAAAACGTCTCAAAATGAGCCATTTGAGCCACTTGGAAAAAAAAAATGAGTATAAAACGATATATAGAGAGCAAATAAAATACAAAAAACCACTTGGTTTAGTATAAAACGATATACCGAGACTAAAAATTAGGTAAATTTTTCTCTTTTCTGATCCTCTTCAAAAAAAGACAAAGTAGTCTGAAAAGTAGTAAAAACGATATGCGTAGAGAACTTTTGTAGTTTTTTTCGTGAAAAATAGTACTTCGAAAAAAAAAAGTGTTCAAAAACACCTAAAACGATATGCGTCTCCAATTCAGTACTTTGGGGTCGAAAAAAAGTAGTCCCGACTACCTGACTACTTTACTACTTGGTTTTTTACAATGTACCCCAAGTAGTCAGAATGAAAAACTACTTTACTACTTGGTTTTTTACAATGTACCCCAAGTAGTCAGATTGAAAGTCAAAAAAAAAATATGGAATGGATTTAGATTGGGACATCTTCAACCTCATCAGGTTTGAGTTTGAGTAAAACGGCATTCTTAATTCTTGAACCACTAAAAACGGTTCTATCAATTATGATATTATAATGGTTTTTGATATAGGATACGAAAGCATCTTTTTTGTATTTGGATTGTTGGTCTTTACTATATTCTGAAAGTGTTCTTGATGTTCTGAATTTTTTGAATAGAGCAGAGATTGATGGAGGGACTTCGCCTAATCGACGGAGTTCTTCTATTGTGGTGGGTTCATAGGTATCATCAATATATTGACTGATTGCGTTATTAACAAAATATCCGTTAATCATAGTTTGGACACGTTGTGGGATAGATATATTTTTATGATTTGCGATAAATTTATTGTATTGGTCTTTCATTATATCGAACAATGCAAATTTCAATTTGTCGCGTTTCTCATCAGTATCGATATCGGGGTCTGCTAATTTTTGATGAGGTCTGGATGGGTCGGGATTATCAACAAATGTAGTATCGTATGGAATAATTAATACTCTACGTCGTAAAGCATCACCTTCCATCTCATCGAATGGAATTAAATAATTCATTTGAAGGGTCATTGATAACCTCATTGTTTTTTGTGTCTCGTTAGAATACAACATTCTCGCATCAATTGATTTCTCACCAGTTATTGTTTTGAGGATACTTGAATTCATATCTTTATTGCTATCGCCTTCGGATGAATTGACATATCGTTTATTATCCAATCCTGCTAACGCGGGATTTGCTGAATTTGTTGCTATACCTTGTAGATTTGTCATACTGATAGATGAATAGTAATTGCCGAGCATTGCTTTTACCAAACGGTCTAAAACACCTTTGCCATTACCTCCGTTCCCCACACTGAATATTAATTTTTGATGGATGTTGCCGTCCATTCCCATACATAGTGTTTGTAAATAAAAATCGCGGATTTCAGGGTCGGGAAATATGTCGTCCAAAAGTTTATTAACTTCTTCTAATGACCTATCAGATGGTTCTTCATAGTCGTATCCAGTTGTTAAATAATGATGATACATTTTTTTTGGTTCAATCTGCTCTCCGATATTCAAATCGAATATTGTATCATTGAAGAAGAATAGATTTGTATTTGTTTCCCAAAATGATGCTTCATAGTGATCGACGCGAACTCCCTGTAAGAAGTATTTCGTCGTATGTATCAATAATGGAGGATCAGGTTTAAAATCCAAGACGGGTAGTATATCATTGGTTTCTTTATCAGTGTCTATAAAACACGATAAGTCATATAGAAGTGTTCCTTTATCAGTTTGTAGTCTCCAATACACACCCGTGTATTTATACAATTGCTCACCGATATAAATATAGTCGTCGCCGATTTTTTCTTTAAGAATGGATGATAGTTTTAAACATTTATTTGCTCTTGATAATGTTTTTTTAACTTTTGGGATTTTTGGAATTTTGAATGTGCTATTTTTTATCAAGTATCCTGCTTTAAAATTACCATACTTGCCACTCCAAATTTGGTGTGTTCCGACAAAATCAAGGGGGGTGTATTTGTCTGATTTTTTAGACCAATCTTGGAAGATGGTTTTTGCTTGTTCGTCGGGGAGACCAACATTTTTACAAGCAGAACAAACATTCAACCATTTTTTACGGTCATTAAAAAATTCATCAGGCAATCCATTCAAAAGACCAACTAAATTATCAGCGGACAATTTCGGAGGTGTCGGAGCAGGTAAAGCAGGTAGAGCAGGTAGAGCAGGTAGAGCAGGTGTCGGAACAGGTGTCGGAGCAAATGAATTTTCTTTTTTTTTTCCCTCTTCAATTGCGGTGATAACCGCTTGTGGTTGTTCGAGTGTGAATATCTCGTATTCATTACGAGACATATTACTTGTTATCATATGAGTTTTAATGTTGGCGGGATTTGTTAAATCGATGATAGAACCATTTTGATTATACATAACATATGACGGAACGAGTGTTTTATCTTTATTCAATTTAGTTCCTGTTCCTAAAACAATCCAAGCATTTGTTTCACCTTGATAGATTGCCAAATCAATCGCAGGATGAGTTAGTTTTAGGTGTTGAGCGATTAGTTTATTGGTATAACTATTAGTATAGACACCCATAGACAAATGAATTCCGAAATGTTGTTTGCTATTTTGGATATGAGTTCGCGACCCGTAGATATATTTGATATTTTTTGTGGGGAGAGTTGTAAAATTTTTTTCTAACCATTGGATTGTATCGTCATATAACTGTTTTGCTATTACATCTGGATAAACTTCTGAACTCAAATCTACATCCAAATCGTGATAACAATCGTAATCAAAATGGAGATTTACGCTCTTGTTATCACGAGAATAAACTTCTTGTATGGATAGGGGTATTGCTTTATTTGTTTTTGCTATCAAGGAACATAATTTATCTACATCTTCCACCTCTACATAATAATTACCGTTTAAAGAACCATATGAACCAAGATTACGTTTGGATGTATCGGTCTTTTTAGAATACAAAAATGATTTTAACTCTTGCGACATTTTAGATTTTCAATATACTCTTAAACTATGATAAAATTTTTGAATATTAATCACTTAAATAAAAATAAAAAAAATAAAAAAGTCAATAAAAAGATGATATAAAATGTTGGAGGGGGGTATCATTTTTTTTTTTTTAAAACGCGATTGTAGATGAATGAAAAGGTAGAAAAATATAGTAAAAAAATGATTTTTAAATTTACATTTGAGCACGATTTGCTTGGACGGGAGCGGATGACAATTCACCATTGAAGGTGGAGCGAACGAGATTGTCAGTTCCGATTTGGAATTCGATGTCATAACATCCGAAGATATCGACGGTTGAATTTGCGGTGAAGTTGGAAGTTGCTTTAAGTGTCAGATGCTGACTGGTGACGTCGATTGTGTTGATACCTGATTTCACGAGAGAACCGTCATCATTGACTGAGGACAATTCAACGGGGAAACAAGTCAATGCTTCGTAGTATGCGGTTTCAGTGGCAGGGACGATGATTACTTCGGTGAAACGTGGTTGGAGTGCTAATGTGGAACGGTCGTCGAAGTATGCCAAAATTTCGTTCATAAGAGCACCTCTGTTGGTGGTGGCGATTGGAACTTCAAATCTTGGGAACGCGTCATTGCCGAACCAATACTGATAAGAAGTTGTTCCATTTACAATGAAACGTTGTTGCTTACGGGTGGAGGTTAAACTGATAGCGTGCATAACAGCGATACAAGAACGGAGACTTTCGCGTCTGAAAGACAATGGCAAATTGACTTCCGCAGTTCCACTAACGATTGCTCCGCGATTATGCATATATGATTGAGCATTGATTTTGATACCTCCTCCGCCGTAGAACATTTGATTGAAGGCATTAACATCAGACGCGTCATTATATTTGATAATAGGACAACGGAGTGCCAATTCGGTGATTGTGAATGTGAAAGCGAAAGCAGAAGCACTTGCTGTATAATCGAGAACATAAGATGTGGGGTTTGCCCAGACGATATCTAATTGGAGGTCTGCGATATGTGAAATTGGGATAAGTTTGGAGTTGTTGAAGAAACCAAGATAAATTGGAATGTAGAAATAATGTGCCGTAGTTCCCGCCGAGATTATTTCTTTTTCCCCGAGATCATCATTGTATGCTGTTGCAAAAGCAGATGTATAGGCAAATCCTTGGGTCGCACTCAAAAGAACGCGAGATTGGAGAGGGACGATAAAAGCGGTTAATAAATTCATAAGAGTATTGTAGTATCTGATTTCTTCGATGACATTGGTATTACTTCTCAATCGGAGTGTTTCAATCAGAGAATAGAATGACGTCTCAATGTATCCGGTTTTAGAAGCGGTAGCACAAGCACCGGCATATTTTCCGTAGATACAAGCGTTTCTGTTATCGATTGCTTGTATCATTTTATCACGTTTTGCGGTGCTCATAACGATACTGCTTTCCAAAGAGGTTTCGCTGTATGATGCTTTATCAGACGGCCAACTGACGTTTTCGGTAAAACTGGTTTTGGCATTTGGTTCAATACCTGATTTGTATAACATTCCTTCAATCCAATCGTCTTGGACTTTAACCATTGCTGGTTTATTACCCATCTCCCCGGATTGTGCTCCGACGCTCGCCCCAACGCTTCCTACTGTTCCTTGAATACTATCCATAAATTAAAATCTTCAATTAAAATCTTCTTTAAGTTGTAAAGTAATGTATATACGTTAATAAAAAAAAAATTTGAAATGTAAAACAACTTAATTTTTAGATTTCTTATATGAGGGGACACGAACCCCATCAATCCGCGTCCATTTTTGAACTTTATAGACAGGATATCGGATGTTATTTTCGTCTCGTTTCCATTTAGCAATTTCATAATCCTTAATAGGTTCTATGCTTTGAGAGAATTCATCTTCTCTTTCCTCTTCAACCTCTTCATTCTCTTCATATAAATCTTCGAATTCATCTTCCGTTTCAATATAACTTGGTATGACTTGTTTTTTTGACCCTTTCAATGAACGCTTACTCATAATTATTTAACAATTAATGTTTGACTTAACTATATATATATATGTATGCCGAAATTATTTTTTGTGTTGATAACAATAATCCCCGTCAGTTGCTCGCCTTTTACAGGGTGTACCCTTGGCGGTTTTCCCCTTACATCTGTCAAGTCCCAAAGATTTAAATGCCTCGTCGCGTTTTTTCTGTCGTGTTTTGAACTTATCTTTCTCCAAATTTGCTTTCTCCAAATGTTTTTGGGATGTGCCACGTGATTTTTGTCGTTCTTTTTCACGGTCGTCAGATTTCTTCTTTTCTTCTTTTGCCTTTGCTTCTCTTTCTTTAACACGTTTCAATATATCGCTCAACTCCTTCTGGCGTTGTGTTTTACCCTCATCCTCGTCGATAGGTTCTTTACCTTTTGCTTTACTTTTTGCTTTACTTTTTTTTTTACTCTCTTCTTTTGGTGCTGGTTCTTTGACAGATTGTGCTTTTGTATATGCTTTTCTGATCTGAGGTATCATAGAACTAATCATTCTTTCTATATTGTATATGTCATCTATAACGGATTGTAGATTTTGAACGTTTGGATTGATTTTAAATCTTTTGACATTAGTATTATCTACTTGATTATCAGGCATAGATTTGGAATATATCTCCAAAATTTTAAGTTTATCGTCTGCTCTTTCTAATCGCGATAAGTCAATTCTGTTTAACCATTTGGAAAAATCATCAACGAAATCAATTAATAAGTCATACGCATCAAAACCAGAATAATAATCGGTATAAAAATTTCCTCCTAACTCATCAGTCGCCACATCATTCATTAAATCTTCAAACTCTTCTTTACCAGCAGGTTTTAAATTAGTTTTCGCCTCATCATATTCTCGTGAGAAATCTACATTCAAACGTTCAATCGCATTGAGTGCGTGTCTAATTTTATCAACATTGGAGAATATTGATTTTGCTTCTCGTAAAAGTTCGACACGACTTGCCGGAATATCTTCTATGTTTTTTGGTTTAGGTGCTTTTATTCTTCCACGTCTTGAATGCTTTTCCCCTTGTTCTGCTCCTTGTTCTGCTCCTTGTCTGCCTTGTGGAATAGTTTGTGTGTGGAGAACCAAAGCGGTTGATGGTGGTTGTTTTTTGAACCGTAATTTGACTTTCTTTTCGCGGTCTGTTTTTTCTTTATCCTCTACATTTGCTTTACGGATTTTTTCAATCACATCCTTGCGACGTTGATCCGTTTTGGTTTGTATTGCTTGTGCTTTTTTATCTGCTTCGATTTTAGTTTGCTTATCTGCTTCGATTTTATCCTTTCTATCTTTTTCGCGTTTCTCATCTTTTTCTTTTTCTTGACGGAGGATTTCAGTTAGGCGACCACTACCCGCGGAACTTCTAAATGCTGGGGCGTATTTATCATAAGTAGTTTTTGGAACAATAAATCGACCACCACCTTTACTACTACCACTATCACCTATGGGATTGTCCTTTGCTTCTTGTTTTGCTTGTTTTGCTTGTTTTGCTTGTTTTGCTTGTTTTGCTTGTTTTGCTTGTTTTCTTTGTTGTTTTTGTTGTTTTATTGTATCGAAAGAATTGAAAATTTTCTGTGCGTGTTTTTTTCGTTTCTCAAACGCTTCTTTTTTTTCTTTAATGGTTTTCGCTTTTAAAAGAGCGATGTCGTTTTCTCTTTTCTCTTGTTCTTTGACGAATGCTGTATTTGCTCGGTATGCTCGATTATTTCGTCGTATATAAGGACGCTTACGTATGCGTTTGGGTTTGGGTGCGGGATTGAGTGCGGGAGTGGATTTGGATTTGGGTTCAGGGACGACAGAGATAGGTTTAATAAAACGTTTGCGACGTATTTTAATATTGGGATTACGATTACGAATAACACGGCGGACGCCGTTTGCTTTACGGACGCGAATAGTTTTGACGACCATTATAAAAACATATATATATTATATATGAATAATAATTTTGATGTCTTTAAACACTTATAGTATAGACACGGGGAATTCGTCAGTTATTAAAGTGAATGGTAGTCAATCGGTTTCGTATGTGTTAAATACGCCATTGACGATTGTTAGAAGAGACAAACAATACGTATTAAGAGTGGTAGATGGATATATACCATACACCTATTATAACATAACAGATACTAATAATAAGTTAGTGGTAGTGGAGAGTAATGAGGATGGGAGTAATCCGCAAGTGCCATATACGATAGAAATGACATTGGGGAATTATCAAATGTTATATTCAGATAGTGATACGCGGAATGCGAATGAATTTTGTTATGCCTTACAACAAGAATTGAATAGTGGGAGCGTATATGGGATAACGTATTTGGTAAGTTTGAATTTGATAAATCACAAGATAGTGATAAGCACGGCGACATTGGATAAGAAATCAAAATTTACTTTATCGACCTCCTCTCCATATAGGATTTTGGGGTCATCGATAGGAGACCACGAGATGACGACAACGACAGATTTGACATTTGAGAATGTGGGGAATTTGTATCCAAGAAAGATGTTGTATATACATACGAATTTAGAAATACAGAATAATACGTCAAATTCATTATTGTCGATAAATCCCAGAGTGAGACCATATGCGTTTATCAATTTACCGAAGAGGAATATGTTAATAGAAGATATAACAATATCACATATAGATTTACAATTGGTGAATGTGGATGGGGAATTGATAGATTTAAATGGGAATGATTGGAGTATCAATATAGAAATACAGGAGGTGGATAGAGAAATAACAGGAGGGGTGAATAAGGATACGAGGATGATGAATGATTTTGAATTCATAATTAGAAAACAGACGGATGATTTAACAACCGTATTAGGTAATGTTGTCGCGATGATGAAATTGAAAAAATAACTATACTATATATATACAATCATAGTCATAAATTTAATATGGGTTGGTTTTCAAGAACATTCAGACGTGTTAGAAAAATAGCGAGACATTCACCTTCAAAGGTGTTGAGAGTGGGTTCAAATATAACTCAGGGGAAATCACCGATTAAAACAATTAAACAAGAGGTACAGAAGACGTCCGCAGATATTAAGAAGGTTGCGGATTTTATACCAACGAAACAAATCGACGCAGTTGTTAAAAATACAACCGATAAAGCAGTTGATGCTGGTATGGGAGCATTGAAAGAAGGAATGAGTAAAACGGGATTGGATAAACCAGTAGGAGCGTTGTGGAAATCGACAGCAAAACCATTGGTGAATTTTACTCACGGTGAAGTTAAATACATAAAAGAAAAATTCAAATCGATACCATATGCCGAGAGTATTTTAAAATTAGCACAGAAACATCCAGTAGTCGCACAGGTGGTGAGGAATGTGAATGATGCGGATAAAATACTAATGTATTTGAAGAATGAGGATTTTGATGGATTAGTAAAAGCGACGAAGGATAGAGGCGTTCAAATGGCAATTAGTAAATATTTACCAAAATATCAAAAAATAAAACTTGCAAAGGCGATGATTGGGAAGATAGATAGTAAAATCCAAAACGCATAAACGCATAAACGCATCTATTCTAACTCGAAGTCTTCATATATGTAATTTCCATCGTTGTCTTTTTCATAATTAACCACCTCGTTCGGATAATTGATGTGCGATACGATAAATCTTTTTTCTGAACCATCAATCCAAATGTGTTGAATATCCTTTTTTAAAAATCTATCCAAATCAACTTCCAAATAATAATTATTCGAATTTTTCTCTTCTTCTAAGATAAAATCAAACGCTTCTTGGATTGTATAAAAATATTCGATTTTTTGATTTGTTAATAATGACTTATTGATAAGTAAATACACCATTTTGAAAAGACATTTCATTTTTTATTATTTGATTTATATATAAATACATAATAATTTATAAGACAAATTTTGATTTTTTGGATATGAATAATAATGATAAGAAATAAAAAAAGAAGAGAGTAGAGAAAAAAAGAAAAAAATTTACCATTTCATTTGTTTGAATTCGAAATCTTTTGGTTCAGTAAGGGTTCGTACTCCTAATATTTGGTCTCCTTTATCTTTATACATAATTGATACATCTTTAAATTCTTGGGAATATTTTTTATCTAATTCAGTTTTATAAAAATAAAACAATTCGCCTTCAATGTTTTCCAAGTATCCTTGTTTTAAAACGGAGATTACAATTATATGGAAAGGACTTAATTCAATGTTGATTTCATCGGGTAATTTACTCATATCATAATTGAGACTGTAATGGATAAATATTTTATTCAATCCGTCTTTCTCCAATCTGTTTGCCATATCATCTATAAAACAAAATATTTCGGGTGTGAATGTTTTGCGTATCTTTGGGAATTCAGTATCCTTAATCTCTCGATAATTTTTTAATTTTTGATTTTCCTCTTCACTAAACAAAAACTCATTTTTCAAGTGAATATGTGTTTGTTTTAAAAAATCTAAAACCTTCATATTTCTCTTTATTTTTTTCTTTAACTTATATAATATAAATAATAATATTTATAAGAGTTAAACAAAAAAATTAATTGGAGAGGGTGGGGTAAAAAAAGAAAAATTTATTAGATAGAAAATCTGAGTTTTTGTTTATCATTCAATATGACTTGTTTGTTCCGTCTAATCTTATATTCTCATATAATTGAAATATGGTTAGTGCTTTTGAATTTTTGAATGTTTTTTTATTATTATTTAAATCAGTAATAACGAAACATTCTATACACTTTCTACATAAAGGACATTTTGATATTTTCAAACCATCTCCACATTCAACACATATATGATGTTTATCAGAACATCCTAATTTATAACAATATTTTTTATCTTTACATATACAACATTCAGTCTTATCATTATCCAATACCAAATATTTTTTGTAATTATCCTTTAAAAACATCTCTACACATATATATGAAATACATACAATTATTACAATAGACAATATTGTCAAATCGTAAGTCATCCACCAATATATACCCACCGCCAATATATTAATAAGTGTATAACCCAACATAATCATTTTCAAAAGCATATCATTAAACGCTTCCCCAGTCATTCCAATTTGATTGATTTTCGTCTCAATTACACATTTTATATTCTCTAATGTTTCATTCGTTTCAATATTATTATCAAAAATTTCAAGCATAGTTGTAGAGGAAATAAAACGAATAAATTTTTTTAAAAAGATATTTTTATTTTTATTATTTTTATTATTATTTATTATTTTTATTATTTTTATTATTTTTTGTAAGAATAATTTTTTAAATAGAGAACTAAAAAAATTAATTGGAGAGGGTGGGGGTAAAAAAGAAAAATTAATTAGATAGAAAATCTGATAGAAAATCTGATAGAAAATCTGATAGAGAATTCGTAGTGGCAAAAAAAAAGGTTTTTGTGTGGATTGGAGAGGGAGTGGTAAAAAAAGAAAA
>Ga0233440_1003919_pt1 | contig 10812 bp, 12 predicted proteins | sample SI_123_September_5_FD_182791 | JGI IMG/M metagenome (GOLD analysis project Ga0233440, IMG submission 182791) | Seawater microbial communities from Saanich Inlet, British Columbia, Canada - SI_123_September2016_120_MG | ecosystem: Environmental > Aquatic > Marine > Inlet | place: Canada: British...
CGGACTATTAATCCATTTTGCGGAGGATCTTCTCGTTCCCGGTGGTGAGAAGCTTGTATACGCAATGAATGAATTGAAGAGAAAAGGGCTCGTTGAAAAGGTGGGGATATCTATTTATGATAGTGAGCAAGTCGATCCTATTCTTAAGATATTCAAGCCTGATCTTGTACAATTACCTATTAATATTCTTAATCAACAAATGTTGTTAGAGGGATGTTTAGAGAAAATGAAAAATGCTGGGATAGAAATTCATGCCAGATCTGTTTTTTTACAAGGATTATTACTTATGCCATTGAGCCAAATTCCCGCATATTTTGAACCTATTCGCTCGATTTTAATTCGCTGGCACGACGCTGCTAAAGAACAAGAGGTATCTCCAGTTCAGGCTTCGCTCTCTTTTGTGCGAGACATACCTTACATTGATACCGTGTTGGTTGGCGTTGAAAATAATGATCAGTTTCGTACTTGTTATGTAGATTTTGAAGCAGCTACAACATTTGATGCATCAGGATTGGCTTGTCATGATTCTGCTTTCATTAATCCAGGGCATTGGAAATTATCATGAATTCCTTAAAACTTGGCGTAATAGGCCTTTCCCCCGGTAATGGTCACCCCTATTCATGGTCTGCAATCTTTAATGGGTATAATCCTGTTTATATGGAGGACTGTGGATTCCCTGCAATACCAGATTATCTTAATAAACAATGCTTTCCTGATGATACTATTGCAGAAGCACAAGTTACTCATGTTTGGGCTCAAAACAACGATATTGCTACACATATAGCTAAGGCAACACACATATCTAATGTGGTTGAGCACTACACGGATATGGTTGGCGAGGTGGATGGAATACTCTTAGCTCGCGATGATGCCGAGACTCATCTTGAATTTGCAGCTCCGTTCCTTGAAGCAGGCATTCCAATATATATTGACAAGCCACTTGCTTTGACCGTCACTAAAGCGAAGCAATTATTTGATTTACAACGTTATCCAGGGCAAATTTTTTCCTGCTCTGCTCTGCGATATGCTAAGGAGTTCCAATTATCCGCAGGAGATTTGAACCAGCTTGGGCATATACGTCACATTCATGCTACTGTACCAAAAGACTGGGAAAAATATGCTGTACATGTAATCGAGCCAGTTTTATTACTTGCCAGTGAAAGAGGTTACTTGGAAAACACTTATACTTGGCGAAGTAAGGATTCTACGACTTTAATCGCTGAATATAGCACTGGATTACAAGTACATATTAGTACAATGGGTGAGTCTTGTGCACCGCTTGCTTTGAGAGTTATAGGCGACTTGGGCTGGAAGGATTTGTATTTTCAAGATACTTATTTTGCTTTTAAGGGTGCTTTATTTGATTTCATCCAGGGAATTATTCATAGAGATGTGCGGATCGACCCAGATTTTATGTTAGAAGTTGTTAATCTTATTGAGTGCGGGAGGAGTGCTAGATGACAGAAAGAACTATATTAATTACAGGTGGAAGTGGTGTGTTTGGAAGTTCACTTGTAAGTTATTTTTTAGCTGCTGGGGATCGAATTATTACCACTTGTCGAACGCAAGAGTCACAAGACAAGTTAATGACAGATTATGCAAGATATGGTGAAGCATTTGTAGTTTTGAAATTGGATCTTACTGAGACTGATGCTATTAAGATCCTTATGGGTAAGCTAGGTACTTTGGACATAATGCCAAACTGCCTAGTTAATAATGCGAGAAGTGCCGATTATCTAAAAATTGAAGAAAATGGTCTTGTTAAGCGAGAGAACTTTGCCAATGAGTATTTGTTAGATGTTATTGTGCCTTATGAGCTAACGATGGGGTTGATGATGCTGAAGAACAGTAAATTACACAGAGTCGTGAATATAGGATCAATGTACGGCACTGTTGCCGCAAACATTCATTTGTATACAGATCCAGATAGGCAATCGCCATTGCATTATAGTGTAGCAAAAGCAGCACTTTCGCACTTAACGAAAGAATTAGCTGTACGCCTGTCGAAAAATAAAATACAGGTGAATTGTATTGCGTTTGGTGGAGTAGAAGGGCGTGTTGACGAAGAGTTTAAGGAGCGTTACGCAAAGCTTTGCCCAATGGGACGAATGCTTACGGCAGATGAAGTGGTACAACCAGTGGAGATGTTATTGTCAGATAAGTGTTCAGGTATTACCGGTCATACTTTAGCAGTAGATGGTGGATGGAGTATTTGGTAATGAAACATATTGCAATCATATTAGCTCGAGGAGGCTCAAAACGTTTACCGCATAAAAATATTCTAGATTTTCATGGAAAACCAATGCTGGCGTGGAGTATTGAAGCTGCATTGCAATCGGGACAATATGATAAAGTACTTGTATCAACAGATGATCCACAGACTGCAGAAATAGGACGTTCATTTGGCGCAGAAGTTCCTTTTCTGCGAGTTTCAGCAGCTGATGATTTAGCTGCTTCCAGTGAAGCAACACTTGCCGCACTTAACCAGGCAGAACAGTTTTGGGGAACACAGTTTGATGTTGTATCACAACTGATGGCTAATTGTCCGCTTCGTGACTCAGCAGACATAACGTTAGCAGTTAAAAACTTTATAAAACGGAGTGCCGATTCACAAATTAGTAGCTTTCGATTTGGATGGATGAATCCATGGTGGGCAGCTAAGGTAGATGATGAAGGGATACCTGCTTTTGTATTTCCAGAAACAATCAAATCACGGTCACAAGATCTGCCACCATTATATTGCCCGAGTGGTGCACTCTGGATTGCTCGTGTAGAAGCATTAAAATCCTCAAAAACTTTCTATACGTCAAATCACACTTTTCATGAACTAAGCTGGATGTCTGCTATGGATATTGATGATAAAGAAGATATGGAAATGGCTAAAGCTTGTTTTATGTTAAAGTATCGATAGAAGCCTCGTAACTGAATTTGATTGTAGCCATAGCATTGTGCTGAGTGGTTACCTTTTTTTTATTGGCATTGTACAATTGTAAGCAGGGTGCTGATTTGACGTTAATCATATTGGGATGGGAATTATAACTAATGGAAAAATATAAAATATGTTAAATGTCGAAGAACTTCCTTCTAGGGTAGATTGTTCTCGTTTTTATGCTGCTCTTGGTGCTGCTGATTTTATTGCTGCACATCATGATGATGAGGGAAGTTATAAAGTCAGTGAACATTGGGGGCCCGAGGGAGAAATTTACCGGGCAATTTGTGTTTGGGCATTACTAGATGCATATAAGTTTAGTGGTAAACCTGAATATCTCGACAAATCTAGAATTATCCTTGAACGCTTCAAAAAGCGGCAACGTAAAAGTGGTGGTTGGACCATTTCACTTGGTTCAGATGGAATGAAATTTAAAATTACTGATGAAGATCGAAGTGATTCAGAATCATCGGAAGACCCTATTATTGCCGGTGCAGTTTTAAAGGCGATTGTAGACTATCAAACTATAACAAATAATAATGAATTTAAAGAAATGGGGGATAAAGCATTTGATTATTTAATGATACTTTGGGATTCAAACATTGGTACGATAAACGAAAATCGTAATCGAAATCTTTCAGCTTTGCGTTCAAATCCTGATCAATATCATTTTCTAATTCTATTAGGCATTAACGCTTGGGTGAATATAGGCTCAGTTCAAGCTAAAGAAATTTTCCCACAAATTCTCGATTTTGTAAGGAAAACATTTGAGAGTTTCAATAATGAAACTATGCCATTAATGTTTGGTTATCACGTAGCAGTATTAACAAAATTTTGTCCATTACAATATTCTTTAGATATTATAAAACCTAAGTTAAACGCGTATATGGATAAAGCTTTATTTCGTTCAAATGATATTTGTGGCGGCTACGGTCATCATGATGGTCTTCGTGGTATCGTGACAGACGAATTACATATGCGAAGTGGTATCGGTCTAGCCTATGCACTTAAGGCTTATGACTTGAATACTGGCGAAAATGTCTATCAGAATTCTGAATGGTATAGTGACTTATGCGGTTGGATCGATAACATGAAGAGTAATGATGGTAGTTATTTTGAGTATCAAACTGACACAGACAAACAAAAATACGGCAAAGGTTCAGCAGGTCAATACTTACCTATTCTGTGGATACTCGGCACTTTACTTAAATAAAATAATTAATATGGGCATATAAATGAAATCAATTCTTATAGTTGTTGCGCACCCTGATGATGAGGTCCTTGGCTGTGGAGGTACTATTGCTAAATGGTCTGATAAAGGTGTAGACGTTCATGTGGCTTTTTTATCGGAAGGGATATCATCACGTGACGGTGAAGTGGATAGTGAGGAATTAGCTGTACGTCGTCATGCCGCAAGAAATGCCTGTAATATACTCGGAGTTAAAGATATTTTCTTTGGTGAATTTCCTGATAATCGTATGGACACAGTTGCGCTGTTGGATGTAGTTAAAATAGTAGAGTCCTTGATAGAACAATATCATCCCGACACAATTTTCACCCACCATGCAGGTGACTTGAATATTGATCATCAACGTACACATGAGGCTGTAGTGACAGCCTGTCGACCACAAGCTGGTCACTCAGTGCGTACTTTGCTTTTTTTTGAGAACCCATCAAGTACGGAATGGCAAACACCCGGTTCTGGAAATATCTTCGAACCAAATTGGTTTGAAGATATTTCAGCTACATTACATCTTAAGCTGCAGGCTCTGAATGTTTATGACATGGAAGTGAGAGACTGGCCCCATCCACGTTCGTGTAAAGGTGTTGAACATCTAGCACGATGGCGTGGAGCTACAGTAGGTGTGTCTGCCGCTGAAGCTTTTATGCTTGGACGTAATTTAGATTGATTATGATCTAGCTGATGGGATGGGTGTAACTATATAAATTTCATTAAATAAAGTATTCAATACAAGCATGCAAAAAAATATAGATACCCCATCATTGGACAGATTTAAACTCAGGCTTGCTGTTATCGACGATATTAAAATGTATTATAAATGGGTTAATGACACCGAAGTTCGTAAGCAATCGTTTAATAGAGGACAGGTGTTGTTAGATAGTCACCAGAAGTGGTTTCAACAAAAACTACATGATGAAAACTGCCTATTGTTGGTGATGGAGATGGATTGCATACCTGTTGGCCAGATCCGTTTTGACTTTAAGGGTGGCGTTGCACATATTGATTATTCATTGGATAAAAAAGCACGTGGTAAAAATTGGGGTAAAATTCTGCTAAACAAGGGCATCAAATGGGCAGGCGAAAATAAACACATAACTTTCCATGCTGATGTTAAACAACAGAATCCTTCTTCGGCGATGGTGTTTATTAAACAGGGTTTTACTGAAATGGACAGCGATGATGCTGAAGTCCGTATTTTTGAAATGAGTTCAACCATACACACTATTGAATCAATGACACAGAGAAATCCGAAATGAAAAATATAAATATTGGTAATATTACAATAGGCACAGGCAGAACATTTGTAATCGCTGAAGTTGGCTCTAATCATACGGGCAATCTTTCCTTAGCAAAAGAACATATAGATGCTGTGGCAGAGAGCGGTGCTGATGCAGTTAAATTTCAGTCAATCAATCTGGATAAATTATATAGACAGCCTTCACAATCAACTCGTGATTTACATGCTATTATTGATATGGATGAAGCGTGGCATGCTGATTTAAAGGAGTATGCAGAGCGACAAGGGCTTTTGTTTTTTTCCTCGCCAACTTATCTTGATGCGGTTGATTTATTGGAACGGTTAGATGTTCCCCTTTTTAAGCTTGCCTCAGCACAGGTCGGTACCTTTCCACAACTTATTAATGCAGTCGCGCAAACAGGTAAGCCTACAATCTTATCAAGTGGAATAGCTAATTATGGGCAATTAAGTGATGCTGTAAATTTATTCACAGAAGCTGGCAACGAAAATTATGCGATATTGCATTGTAATAGCATGTATCCAACACCAGCAGAAAAGGTTTTTCTGGGAAGAATGGAAACATACCGCAAGATGTTTCACTGCCCGGTTGGATTTTCTGATCACACAGAGGGGACAGCTGTTGTGTTGGCAGCAGTTGCCTTAGGTGCAGAAATTATAGAGAAACATTTTTTACTTGATAACGATATAAGTAGTCCAGATGCACCTTTTTCGATTAATCCTGATACTTTTAAATCAATGGTAAGTGATATTCGTGTTATAGAAAGTGCAAGAGAAGATTCACCAAGGCTTGTTTTAGAGCCAGAAGAACAAAGTTTCAAGGATGCTATCCGGTATAGACTCGTATTACGAAACAAAAAAAATCAAGGTGATAAATTTAATGAAAAGGATTTTGATTTTTTACGTTCAGAGTGCGGTATTGATGTTTCACATATGGGTCTTGTTATTGAAAATATGGAGGCAGCGAGTTCTTTGAATAATGGACAGATTATTGACTGGCAGTGTCTCCGAGGTACTGGATAAATATGAGGGTTTTAGTGATTAACCTTGGTTGGGAGCAGGAGCCTCTGATTGAATGTCTTGCTAGTCGAAATGGACTTGAGCTTTATGGGATTCACTATGATGATAAACCATACGGTGTTGATTATTTTAAGAACATAGTCACTATCGATCTTCGTAATCTACAACAAATTATTGAATATTCTGACCACATTAAACCTCAAGCAATAATATCTGACCAGTGTGATTATAGCTTATTTGCACAATCTTTGTTAGCGCACCGTTACAATCTGCCGGGTCCAACTTTTGAGGCGTCCCAGTTTTCAAATAACAAATATCTGCAACGCCTACATTCTAAAAAAACAGGAATAAAAATCCCTGAATTTGAACTTTGTTGGACACCAGAACATGTACATGCTTTTGCAGGAAAGTATGGTTATCCCATCATAATAAAACCTGTAGATAATCGTGGAAGTTTTGGAGTATTGAAAATAGAAAATGAAGATGCTATTAATTTATCATTTTACAACTCAATCATACACAGTCACTCTAGAACATTATTGATAGAAGAATTTATTGAAGGCATGCATATTACTGTAGATGGCTATGCATTCCCTGAAAATGGCAACCGATCACTCGCCCTTGCCACGAAGAGGCTTGATCCGAAAAATTCAGTTGCGATGGAAATTGTGTATCCAGGTGACGTTTCAGATGAATTATTTGGTAAAGCGTTAGAAGTTAACGAAGTTGTAAATAAAAAACTCGGCTACTCTTTTGGTATGACTCATTCTGAATACATGATACGAGGGGATGAAATTTTTCTGATAGAAAGTGCTAATCGTGGTGGTGGGGTCTTTACGTCAGAGATTATTGCACCTTACAGTGCGGATGTTGACCTTGTCAGTCAATATGTATCAGACTGTCTTGGAGAGAGAGTTGATTTGTTTAAATCATCAAGACATCTCAATATAGTATTACGATTTTTCAGTTTTAAACTTGGAAAGGTGAAGCTGATTTCAGGTTGGCACAATGTGCGAGTAGATAAAAACGTTTTGAAATGTGACTTATCCATAAATCCTGGTGACACAATCAGTTCAATTACCAGTGATGCTAACAGGCACGGATATATTATTTATAAAGGCACAGCTCAGGAAGCGAATGACTTATTAGACAAGGTAGAGGTAACTTATGAAGAATAAAATTTTGAATCTGATACGAAAAAACCGCATATCAAGTGTGGAGCTTGCAGATGCTCTTGGTAAAAAAGGTGTTATTGATGGTTTGATGCCACTAAATCAGGGTAATTATATTGCAGGTGAAGTCTGGTATTGCGCAACATGGAGAAATTCAAACTGGCCTTTACACCAACAACTACATAATATGCCTACTGATGTAATTGTTTTTATCGAGGGAATCGACTGCGACGATCGAGCACTTTTTGGAGACCTGGTTGCAAAAAGTGTTTGTTTGTACGGTGGAGCTCATGGAATACTGGTTGATGGTCTTGTTCGCGATGTCCATAGGCTACGTAAAGAGAATTATCCTATCTGGTGTAAGGGCAGAAGTCCATTGGGCTGTTTCAACAACGATGTTCCTCCTACTGCGGACATTGAAAAGCAAGTTAATATGCGTCGAGCCACTCTAAACGGTGCAATTGTGGTTGCTGACGATTCCGGCTATACAATTGTAGAGAACTCACGCCAAACACAAGAATTGTTTGACAAGCTTGAATTTATTGAATTACAGGAAGATATCTGGTACTTCTGTATCGATACCCTGAAGCTTTCTACTTATGAAACGATATGTAAAAAGGTATATCTTGAACAGCCAGAGATACTCCCATCTGCATTACAAGAAAAACTTTTGGCTTATAATAAAATGTTTGAATAATGAATAATAAAAGTAAACTCGAAACAATTGCCAAACAAACCTGTAGCAGGTATTCACAACGTTATCGTGAAATGGGGTATAACGTTAGGACTTTAGGCTGGGGCTCTACCGAACAACAAGAATTACGTTTTGATAGAGTGTTAAATACTGTAAATTTAAATGGACGTCACATTCTCGATATTGGTTGTGGTTTTGGTGATCTTTTAACTTTTTGTCTGAAGAATAATACTACACCTTCAAAATATACCGGTTGGGATATTAATCCTGATCTGATTGAAGAAGCAGAGAAAAGACATGCTAAGGAAATAGCGAAATTTTCAGTCGTAAATCTGACTGATAGTAAAGAACATAGTAATGTTGCAGATGTCGGGATTATGCTCGGGTTGCTTAATTTTAACCTTGGAGAATCATTCAAAAATTTTGACTATACAAAAATGATGCTTACCGATGCATTTGAGTGTGTTAGTGAAGCTTTGGTAGTCGATTTTTTAAGTACCAATTTAGATCCGGAATATCCTAAAGAAGACTTCGTTTTCTACCATAACCCTGCTGAAATACTAGAGTTTGCTTTGACACTGACTCCAAATGTTAAACTGATTCATGATTATCCAGCTATACCTCAAAAAGAATTTATATTAGTACTACATAAATGAAATATTTTGATTTTAATATACATCTGCCATGTGGTCTTGATAATTTAGACTCGCGTCTGCAAGATGAAACAAGTATGTCAGGTAGTGCTTTTGAAAAATGTTTTCAGTTTTATGAAAAAGAATTAAATAATCATAGTATTGGCGGGAATATAATGATTCTTAATTCCTCATTGAGTATTCCAGAAGTCGAGTCACTTGTTAGCAAAACCAAAACTTCTTGGACTATGACATGTGTAACGATAATGGTTGATCCCCGTGAAGCGGATTGGGAAAAAAGAATTACAGAGCTATATGATGCAGGTGTTGCCGCTATAAAATTCCATTGTTATATACAAAAAATATCTGAAAATGATATTCCAACTTGCGTAGAAATCGCATCGAAGGCTCAATCACTTGGTATGCTAGTGATGATAGATACAAGTTATGGTTCATTGGGTATGTACCAATTTGACAACTTGAAGCTAGCTTCCGCTATAGCAACACAGGTAACTAAAACTCCTATTATTCTACTTCATAGTGGCGGCGCTCGTTGTATTGAAGCTATGTTGCTGGCTGATGCAACTAAAAATATATATCTGGAAACATCATTTACGATACCTTATTACTTAGGTTCTAGTGTTGAGCGGGATCTTGCATTTATATATAAAAAGATAGGGGAGGATAAAATTTTATATGGTTCAGATTTTCCATATATAAATCTTGATGACTCCAGGTCTACATTCCTAAGTTTTATGGATAAATGGGGATTTACATCAAATCAGGTTGAAAACATAGCAAAAAATAATGCTTTGAGAATTTTAAATTTACATGGCTGATTTAGTTATTCTTACAGAAGCTGGTGGAAGTGCTGGTTTTGGTCATTTAATGCGTTGTTTGGCAATAGCGAACGAAACTGATGCAGAATTATATGTAAATGCTGATGGTGACTATCCAGATAATAATCGTAGTAAGAAATATAATTGGCGCACTAACTTAGATAAATTGATTAGTGAACTGCCAGCCTCATGTTCGATTCTTGTTGATTCGTATCTGGCAGATAGTCATATCTATAAACTTCTCTCAACTCATTTTGAATATGTTAGTGTGATCGACGATTATAATAGACTAGTCTATCCCGTGGATATTATTATTAATCCAGGTATTAAATTACCAGATTACAGAAACCAAACTGCAAAAGTAGTAGGTGGTAACAAATACATTATCCTCCGAAAAGAAATAATTCAACAACAAAAAAAATCTGACTACCAAAAATATAGTAATTTATTAATAACTTTTGGTGGTTGTGATACGAGTAATATATTTGAGTGGTTACTTCCACTTATACATGAATATTCATTCAACTCAATAACTATTGTGGCGGGAAATAATAGAATTTGTTCTTTGCTATCTAAAAAATTTAATAGATCATCAATAAAATGGCTTGGACAAGTTGACGCCCTATATATGGCTAATCTTATGTATGATGCAGATATTTGCATAAGTGCTGGTGGCCAGACATTGCATGAACTTGCTTATATCGGAGTTCCAACTATTTGCATTGAAACTGGTGAAGATCAAAAAAATAACATTGAAGGTTACATTGATGCGGGTTTTCTTCAGGGTAATTTGTCGATTGAAACAGATGGTTTAAATCAAAGGGTTAGTTATTTTCTAAACATGTATAAAAATCTTGAAGTGCGAAAAGGCGCTACTTTGTCAGGAAAAAGCATGGTTGATGGGAGGGGGTGTATGCGAATTGAGGAAGTTATTTATAATTTAGCATCTTAACTTAAGTTTATATTAATGAAATGTTAGTTAATCAATTGAGAGCTTTTCCTATCATATATAATAAGCATACTATCGC
>Ga0233440_1003924_pt1 | contig 10803 bp, 2 predicted proteins | sample SI_123_September_5_FD_182791 | JGI IMG/M metagenome (GOLD analysis project Ga0233440, IMG submission 182791) | Seawater microbial communities from Saanich Inlet, British Columbia, Canada - SI_123_September2016_120_MG | ecosystem: Environmental > Aquatic > Marine > Inlet | place: Canada: British...
TTCCATTTGTTGATAGAAACACTATAGAGTCAGTGTTGTATTCATCGTCTGAATTAAAAAACGCTTTAGATATAAAGTTAGCAGTACTATTTTTCACACCTGCTGCTATTGCATGAGTTGCAACTTTAAATTTAGCAAGTTCTTTACCAATGTGTCTTGATGCAGATTTTCTTTCTTTAAGAAATTTTGATTCAAAATCTTCATTTGTTAATTTATTTGATATTCCACCATTTGAATACTTGTCAAGAGCGTTGACGTATTCTTTAAACGCATCTTTCTTGCTTACCCCAAGTCCAAGAAAGTTATTTTCATCGTTATGATACTTTGTGTCTTCCTTCTGAGAGCCAGGGATCTTAACCGTTCTTGCTTTTTGTATCTCGAATAGAATTCTTGTATTTTTTTCTATCTTTTTTCTATATGCATCTCTTGTCTTATCTTTTTTTATCTTTTTATAATCAGCAGAATTTTCCACTATAGCCATAAAATCTTTTATTGCATCTTTTATTGCTTCTTCACTACATGCCATGATTAACCTTCACATTTTTGTTTGATGATTGTATCGTATACTTTCTTCATTGCTTTCTTTGGCATCCTATTTGAAATATTATCAAATGCTTTTTTCATTTCTTCCTCTTGTTCTTTTGTTGGTTTCGATAAAGTATATGTTGCATTTTCATTTTCATCTGCATCTACTTTGTCAGAATTCTCATCCTTTTTATTCTTATCATGCTGCAACATTGAACTAGCTATTTTTGAAAATTCAGATATGATATCAGAAACATCTTTATCATTCATAGATACTTTTTGCTTGTCAAATACAATGTTTTGAGACTTAGATGCATCAGATAAGTATGAATGATTTATATGAAAGCTTTTACCACTAAGACCTTTTCTGTCTTTCAATATTGATTTAAATCTTTCAGTCATTGATTCTTTTTCTAATGCGAATTCCTTTGATTTTGAGCTCATTCCCATCAAGGTAAAAATTGAATTATGTAAGTCATCTTTTTCTAAATCACTCATGCCATCAACAGCTTTCTTAAATCCATAATCCTCTTTAAATGATTTAATTTTTTTAGATATTTCAGAACCATATTCATCAAAAATATTATGCATGTTGATAGCATCACCAATATTCTTGTTATATCCCTCTGTAAGCGTATTGTTGGAATTTGTAGATGAAATAATCGCATCAAATATATTAAGTGCTCTTGCATTGAATGTAGAATTAGCTTCAACGAATCCATCCAAGTTATGAATAAGCAATGTAATAGCACCAGTATTAGATACTTCAATTCTTTCTCTTGATGAACCTGATGAGTGCTTTGTCTTATTACCAATACTGATACTTGATTGAATTGAGTCAGAACCAACCACTCTTGATGTTTTAGACATATCAGAAGAAGAGCCAGTGATGTTAATAGCAACATGACCATATCCAATATCCATAATCTTCTTGTTGATATCTTCAATATCTCTTTTGGTAAGATTAATTTCACCTTCTTTATTTTTATATTTTTCCATTTCTGTTTTAAGAACATGTTTATACATCACTGTATTTAAAACATCAAACGATTTTAATATGTTTCTTGATGTATCTATCTGGCTAAATCTTGATTCAAAAGCACCTGAAAATGCATTACCAAATGATTGATTCATACCTTTTTTAAGTCCAATAAAATCTTCATCACTAATCAGTAAATTAGCATAAGTTTTTTCCTTGGTTAAATCAAATGTGTCTGTATCTTTATTATACTTTTGAAATCTAACATCTTTTGTATATCTACTAGCTAGAATCATTGATGCAATTTGTTCATCTGTTAATTTAACACCACTGTTTTTATAAGATTCTCTTATGCTATTAAACGAATCATTCATGTTTACTTCAATATTGCCAGACCAGTCAAATTTAGGATCATTATTGGATTTAAAGAATAAATCCATAACATCATCAGTTGTTCCTTCTAAAATAGTCCCAAAATCTTCATTAAAATCTAAATCAATATCTTTGATGTTTTCATATACTTTGTCTCTCAATAATCCAAGAACAATCTTTCTTTGAATCGTTTCAATCTTAGAACCGTAAATATAAACCATTACTGGATCTTTTGCTATAGAACGCTTGATATCATCAATTAGACCAACTATCAGTCTATCTTCCATAAAGGCAAGAACAGGGTCATTAAACCCACCTCTCTGCTTGCCTTCATGTAATGTCTTGTAGTATTCTTCAAGAGATGTTGCATCTGCCTTATGTTTCATTAGTTCTTCAATGACTTTATTCATTTCACCATCAACATTTCCATTCTTCTGTTCAACAATTGCTTTTACATCATCAGCTATAGTTTGGTAAAAGTCACTAAACTTTGAATCATCAACAAGCTTGTCCAGTTCTTTTTTTGACAAATTTGAATATGCTTTTCTAATAGTAGCTTCACCTTCATCTGTCTTTGCAATCTTACCGATCTTAAGCAATAGTCCATGAGTTAGTTGTGGCATTCCATCTACGTCTGAATCTGTGTTTTCAATTTTAGGCAACTGGTCTAAATCACCTTGAAGTCCAAGAGCTTTAGCTAATCCAATATATTTGTGAACGGTTTCATTTCTGTACACTCCACCTTTTTCGAGTAGAGAGAACGAACTATTTGGATCCATGATGTTAAGCAAGAATAAAATCATACCAGAAGTAATCGCATCAGATTCAACAACTAATTCACTGTGAAATGATCCGCCTTCTTGCTCTGAAATATGCTTATTTAGTCTTGCAAGTTCAAATGCAGCATTAGTACCATGAGTTCCTTCACCTATGTTATATAGCTTCTTAATAACATCACCATCTATTATATGTACTTCTTGAGAGCCAGGAGTTGAAGTATCAAGAACTTTTCCAAATTCTTCCATAGCATCTTTTAACGCTGTCTGAAGTTCAAATAACTTATTGTCACTTTTCATGTCAGGAAATTCAACACCAAGATCTCCAATAATTACTAATTCATCTATAGTCTTGACGATATCGCTATCAAGGTTTTTGTCTGGGTCTAAGTCCAATGCTTGTGCTAATGCAAGTTTGTACGATACAGCATCAGTTGGATCAATAGTACCATCTTCTAGGAACTTAATACTGCTTTCCATACCTTGAGTCGCTTCACCCTGGCTCTTGTCATTTACTGCATTAACCAAGAATCTTGATATGATTTTGTCTGATTGAGGGTTAATCCCATTATCGATATGAAAACGACCAGATACAGTACTAAACCAATCAAAATAGAATTCTCTAGCATTACCATCGCTATCAATCATGTTTGGAAATTCTTGCATCAGTTCATCTAAAAGAAGCTTGTTATTGTTGTTGCTTGAATGTTGTTTTATTTGATCAGCGATAGATGAATCTTCGTCAACTGAATCAATACCAAACATTTTATATGCTTCTTCTTTATTGTTTACATAAGTATTGTAGACAGATCTTGAAAAGTTATTAACCTTATATGGAACAGCCTCTTGTGCTTCCATATATTCTGCATCAAACTCAGATATTTCAACAGAAGATCCTCTTGGATTTACGTGTTTATTATTTGGTTTAGTGTATGAAATAAGGCTCTTGTTTTTTGTCATTCCCATGTTTTCAAGTATCTTGGAAATTGAAGAATAATCACGTCTATTAAGGGCATAAAATGGCTGTGCCTTCTCTACTCCATCATTATCCTTGGTTGTCTTATCACTTCCAAGTTTTCCTTCAAACATATTAAATTGAACTATAGCTTGTTGTCCATTACCACCAATATGAGGAACCCTGTTTTCCCCACTATCTGGCTCTTTACCTTCTGCTTTCGCCAACTCATCTAACCCTTCTTTTTTAATGATATCAAGTGCATTTGTTTTAACAATACCCCAATTGCTCATCATTTCAACAGCCATCAATCCAAGTTGTGTCTTTAGCTTTTCTTCCATATGCTGGTCTGCATCTTTACTCACATTCATAGGAAGATTTTTGTAAATAGTATCACCAAGTGTTTTAACTAAAGCAGATCTTGGCATGATACCTTGACGTTTAAATTCAGATACTGTCCTTCTGGCTCTACCTAGTTTATCAGCACCAAGATGTTCGTTTATTGACCATAATGCATCATTGAAATCTTGATCATCATTCGCTATAGACTTATACATTCCTTTCATTTCTGCAAGAATAGAAGCCCTGATTATTGTTTGAAATTGTGCAGGGACATTCGCGTGTGAATTATTATCTTCAAATTTCATATTAAATAAAGTAAACACAGGATTTAATTCAAATGCCTCACTATTTGGGATATCTTTTCCGTCTTTATTGTTATCAGATTCATTTATAAACTCAACAGATGGTTGTCCATTTTCATATTTAAAAGATTTAATTGATGGTGTCATTTTTAATCCACCATGAGATTCCAAGCTTTTTCCAGTCTGTATAGTAGGAGATATAATTAAATTATTTATATTTTGCATGTATTCGCTTATGATTTTTAATGCATCAATAGCGGTTTTTGCTTCATCTGGATTATTTTCATAAAAACTATTAACTCTAGCATTTGATTCAGTTTTATTTTTATAAACATCAGCAACTATTTTAGATAGGTTGTTACCTTTATTTACAAATAATTCATTGATTGGATTTATCTTAAATACAGATTTTGTCTCATCATCCATTTGACTATAAGCTCTATATGGAGAATCACGAATGTCTGAAAGTTTAATACCATTTGCTGTTATCTTAGGTTTGTTGGAAGTTTTATTATGAGCAAGAACTATGTTGTTAGTTAAATTAACTTCATTTCTGAACAACTGCAATGATTTGAATAGTTCTTTTTCTTTTGCTTTTATTTCTTTCTCTTTTGCTTCTATTTTACACGCCATAATTAACCTTTACATTCTTTGTTTTTTTTCATATCAGCTTCTTCTTTCTTTAACTTAGCAAGTTCAGCCTGTAGATTATTTGCATCCCTAAAGTATTCCATTGCCTTGGGGGAAGTATCTTTTGATTTAACGATATCTCTTTTTAAGTTTTTAAAATCTTTAAGTACATCAAATTCTCTATCAATATCTTCTTTAATTGGAATTCTTTTCTCTTTAGTGTTAGCTGTGTTAAATAAACTTTTAAGCTCTTGTTTAGCAGACTCTATTCTTGTTTTAATATTTTTAATCGCTCTATCTAAAGAGGTTAATTCTGATATATCTTCCTCGCTAAATCCTTCATCTATATAGCTTTGCTTTAATTCATCAAGAGTAGGTTCTTGTTTCTCTACTTCCGGTTCTTGCGTTTTTCTGCTTGATCCAGAGTCTGTTTGGCTGTATTTAGCTTCACTATTAGCTCCTTCAGTTCCTTTCTTTTTTCCATTATCATTTGTTTTGCTTTCTTGTTTGCCTTCAGTTGATTCATCTTTTGGTCTTGTTCTGTCAAATTTTGCACTATATGTTCCTTTAAATGTTCCTATTACTCCATCAAGAGAGCCAGGGTATGTTATTTCATTTTGAATAACGCTATCATAATTATTTTTAGCGTGAACTCCTGTCAAATATGGAGCTTTTTCTTTTGGGTCAATGGTTATGTGGAATGGAGTTCCTTTGCTCTCAAATGGAGTGTCTGTTCCTTGATGAGTAACTTTATTTCCATCAGAATCTTCAAGCTCAACTATCAGATAATCAAAATCATCATCTCCACCTTTTCCATCTCCAATGTGCTGACCAATTATGTTAATCTTTACATCATCTCCATCTTTCCAATTAAATGGAAATGATGGTCCACTAGGATCAGCATATACTTGAGGTTTAAAGTTCAAAGTTATATGTTTGCTTTCTCCATTAACTTCAACATCAACTTTAGTATATAATGATACTGCTTCCCCTTCTTTGAAATCTTTAACACCTGGCTCTTCATTTGTATCAGTATCAGTGTTGGTATCTAAAATAGTATCAGTTAAATCAGCTCCATCTAAATTTGCACCATCTAAATTAGTACCATTCAAATTAGCTCCACTTAAATTAGCATTTGTCAAATCCGCATTTGATAAAACTGAATCTTCTAAATTTGCTCCAAATAAATCAGACTCTGTTAAATTAGCACCATGCATATCACTATTGCTCATATCTGACCCACTAAGATCAACTCTGTTTAAGTAAATACCCTTCATGTCTAATCCAATAAAATCAACGTCAGTAAGCTCTGCTTTATTAAAATTAGCTCCAACTAAAATTGTCTTGGTTAATTCAGAACCAACAAGATTTGACTTAATTAAACTAGCATCAGACAAATTTGTTTTAGTTAAGTTAGAGTTATTCATATTGGCATTATCTAAAATAGAACTACCTAAATCAGCTTCAGTTAAATCAGTTTCGCTTAAATCAGCTCTGCTTAAATCAGCTTTATATAAATTTGCATTTTTTAAATTTGCATTGTTTAAGTTGGCTCCACTCAAATCAAGACCGCTTAAATCAACGCCACTCAAATCAGCATAGCTAAGGTCAGCACCTCTTAAATCCATATCTCTAAGATTTGTTTCTCTTAGATCTTTACCTCTTAAATTGACTATCTCTCTTTCAGTTTCAGTTTCAGTTTCAGTTTCAGTTTCAGTATTAGTATTAGTACCACCATTTGGTTTTGCACCAAATTTTTTACCTTTTACAGCTTCATTTACATTAAATATAATACCTTCTTGAATCTTACCTGCTTGTTCATCTCTTTCTCTATTGTTTTTTAGTTCTTTTTCAAATTCAAGAACAGATTTTTTTAATCTTTCTGTATTATCTTCTATATATATTATTTTGTCAATCATATCCTTCTGAATACTTTCAACCGTAGATTTATCAGTTATTTCAACAAAATTACCAAGAGATTTGTTAAATTCTTCCATCTCGTCTAAGTCAAATTGAGAGCCAGTGAAGGGATTATCATCATTAACATTAGTAGTAGAATTTGTAGGTTCACTAGTAGGCTGAGTATTTGTATTATCATTGTTGGTTATTGAATCGATGTAAGAAGCTAAATCTTTTTGTAGTTTATTTTGATTTCCATAAGTATCAACAATAGCGTTAGCAAGATCTTTTTTACTCATATCTGATGAACCTTCAATTTCAATCCCCTGGTTCTCGATAAAGTTTAAAAGTCCATCTTTATTTAATCCAGAACCACCAAACACTGAAAGCTTGTTATTCTCACTAGCTTCTTTACTTGTCTTTGGTGGATGTTGGTTTCGGCCCTCACCTTTTACTTGTCCAGCAAATTGTCCGGTTAAAAAAGCTTCACCTGTTGCAACTTTGAATAGGAATTCTACTGAAGATTCAGGAATTAATTTTGTATTAATTAATGCTAATGCAATTTTATCATCAGGCAATCTATTATCTGATTCTAATGATTCTTGAATTCTACTTATGCCTTCAAGTGTATTGTTTGCTAAGGGGTGGCCTGGATTCTTAATTATATATTTAATAAGAGAATCATGTACATTTTTTAATGCGTTATCTAGGCTACAAGACATTATTTACCTTTATCACAATTAATAATTTTTTCAAAGGCCTCAATTACATCTGGATCAGCCAATTTATCAATTACGTCTTTTGCTACAACAATCATAGCAGAAAGCTGTTTTGGATCTGCTGGGTCCAAGTTACCAAATGGACTAAGATCATTATCTTCAACATCACCATCTTGATTTTGCTGTGTACCGTCACCCTGGCTCTGACTTTGTTCTCGTTGTTGTTGCTGTGAATTATTATTGAAATCATCTTGATCGTTTTTATATTTTGTATTTTTGCCTTCTTGCCTATTACCATTTTGACGTTTTCTTGTGCCATTTCTTAGCTTCATCTCCCTAAGAGTTTCATTCCTTGTATCTCTAGCTTCAATCATGCCGGCCATATTAAGATTATGCATACCTCTTGATGTCGAACGATTTGAGCTATCATCAGAATCTGCTTGGATATCTCTCGTATAAGATATCTGTTCTCTTGAAGCTCTTTGATGATCAATCTCTGTTTGTAATTCCTCAACATAATTGATTGCGCTGTTTCTTGCAACATTTAAAGTGTCTGAATTTTCATTTTCATTAATAAATTTAGTTAATGTATCTAAATGTTTTTGTAGGACTTCTTCTTTTTGATGAGACTCAACCATGATGCTCATAAAGAAATTGTCATATTGGTCTTTATTTGGATCAAAATCTTTTTCTTTAGAACTCTTTGAGAATCTTAATATATTGTTGATTAGAGTAGATTTTACACTATCTTCTTTTGAGCCCTTGCTTTTTGAAACTAATTCACGCAATCCATTTTCATTGTCAGCAGATCTTTTATGTTCTCTAATTGAAGAGAATTTAGGGATTTTTCTTCCATCAATCTTCAATCCAGAATTAGCAATCTCATCAGATACACTCATAAAATCTTTAACTTCATCTACTGTGATAGTTCCGCCATTTTTATCTGAAATAACTCTTAATCCGTCAAGTGTGGCTCTTTGTTTATTGCTATTCTTGCCGCCTTCACCATTGGATACTGAACCAAGTATTTCTAAATCTTGTATCATTGCATCAATGTCGGCAGTAGTTAACGTTCTCTCATCTATTTGATTGGAAGCACCATCGAGAGTCGTTCTACCAGTCTTCTTCTCTCCTGCCGCTGATTCCTCAATTTTTGCATTAATGATCTGAATAGTAATATCATCCATAGTTTTTCTAAATGAATGCTCATCTAAATGTTTTGAGAATTCAGAAGATAATCTATAAAGCGCCTCAGATTTTTTTTCTGGATCAAGTTTTACGTTTGTGTTTGTTATTTGAAAATAAGAGTTAAAAAATAAATCCTCAAATGAGTTTGTACCAGCTAATGGCTCCATGCTTGAATCATTGGCAGCAAACAATAATGAATCAAAGATGTTAGATACACCATCTTCAAAACTTACTTTATTGCCATCAGGATCAATAAAATCTTTTCCAGTTATTAGAGAGCCAGCTACGAAAGTTGCAAGTCCATCCTTTTCAGGACTTGATGCTTTTGATAGGATATCATAGTTAATAATCTTTCTCTCAAGGCTGTCTTTACCTTCAGGATACATCTCTTGTGCTTGCTGATAATCATTAGTTACAGCAAATTTTATTGTGTTGCTTGATGCTTCTTCAGGTGTTTCTTTTTTAAAGTTAAGTTTAGTATTAACTTTTTGACTAACTATACCAACAGATTGTAATGCTGAACCACCTATTCCGAAATGAACCCCACCTGCTGCACCAAACGCTGCACCAACAAGAGCTTCTTCTTGGTTATCTTCATTTCCGATAACATCCAAGAATCCTTTTTCTTTTGCTTCCGCAGATGCTTTAGTCCATAATTCTTTACCTAGCATCTGTTGCCATGTTTGAAGGTATTCAGTAACACCCTCTTTAGCAGCAGATGAAGTTAATGATCCTGCAACTTTGAAGGTATTTCCTATTACCTTGCGCGCAAGACTTTTTTTCTGGTCATCACTAAGAACAGTAAGAGATTTCTTAATGTTTTTAAGTAACCCTTTATCACCAATAATTGACTTAAAACTAATTTTATCAACAGTAAGTCCAAGTACTTCACCAGCAAATACAGCAACTGAAGTAAACGCATCCTCTGGCACTCCACCATTTGCTAATCGTCTTTCTTCTAATCTATTATTAGTTTCAACTAATGCTAATGATAGTTCAGGAACTGCTTTTATTATTTTACCAATTGATTGATCGACTACTGTTAAGTCTTTAACAACCTTATTTGCTTCTTCTACAATCTTCTTGCTCTTTTTACCTGCTACTGCTTTGTCAAGTGCTTTATAAGCCTTATTTGCAGCACCAACCTTGCTAAATGGATTTATTAAAAGAGCCAGCATTTCTGGTAATGATTCAATAGTGATGTTCGGATTCTCTATACCTATTTTAATAGCATTAATGAATCCTCCAAGAGAACCGCTAGCAATTCCTTCCGTTGCTGCTTCTGTAGCTTGATCAGCAGTCTCTCCATTATAACCAGCTATCTTTCTTGCACCTTCTGTAGTTTTAGCCTTGTTGAAGAATCTATTATCTCTTCCACCACCGAAACCTTCTCCATTAAAGAATGTCCCATCTTCAGACACATTTAAAACAGAAGAACCAGCATCCAATGCTGCATCACCAATACTTGCACCTAATCTAACTAAACCGGCCGTAAATGCAGATAACGCTGTATCATCACCAGAATCATCTTTTCTAATAGGAGAAAGCTTGTCTAATTTTGCAACTACAGCAGGATCTCGTAAAGTTAATTCAAGTGGATCAATAACCTTATCGAAGTCTAAATTCTTGTAATATTCATCGTCCTTATTGTGTATTTGACCTAGAATTTCATCATTGTTACCATAATAATATTCAGTCTTGCCTGAGCCAAAATCTTTACTGTCTTGTTTGCTTGTATATCCATTGCTTTGTAAATCAACTACTCTGTGCTCTAAATTTTGTTTTCTACCATGAATAATAGCCTCAGCAGCTATTGCAATTCTCTTTGGAACCAAAAATGCGTAATTTAAATCTTCAGGATCTACTCCTTTTGGACCTGGAGTTTTTCCATAAGTATACTTCGAACCAGGAGCTTGAGAGCCAGGGATGAATCTACCTTTTGGATCTTGTAAATGTCCAGACGCTATACCAAACTTAGTTACAGTAGAGCCTTTTTCTTTGGTATTGAAATTATATACCCATTTCAAAGGTTCGTTAATATCAACCTCTTCATCATAAGCAACACCATCATCATCTTCTGATACCTTGCTTACTCCAATCACGTTTCCATGTCTAT
>Ga0233440_1003934_pt1 | contig 10786 bp, 10 predicted proteins | sample SI_123_September_5_FD_182791 | JGI IMG/M metagenome (GOLD analysis project Ga0233440, IMG submission 182791) | Seawater microbial communities from Saanich Inlet, British Columbia, Canada - SI_123_September2016_120_MG | ecosystem: Environmental > Aquatic > Marine > Inlet | place: Canada: British...
CCATTCGTTTCCGGTTTGGTGGTGCTTATCAAAACGAATGCGATAAAGCGCTGGATCACGCATGCACATAAAATTAGAAGCCATGTCAATCTTGGCGCGTAGTACGCATTCACCTTCAGAGAATTTTCCTTCTTTCATCTTGGCCAATAGCTCTAAGTTTTCTTCAACAGAGGTATCGCGATACGGGCTAGCTTTGCCAGCTTCTTTTAGTGTGCCACGATACTCGCGTGTTTCTTTAGCATTTAAAAAACACACATAAGCCAAACCTTTGTTAATTAGCTCAATTGCGTATTCATAAAATTTTGGAAAATAATTAGAGCTATATTGAATCTCACCGTCCCACTCAAAGCCCAGCCATTTAACGTCTGCTTTAATAGAATCAACAAACTCCATATCTTCTTTAGCAGGATTGGTGTCATCAAAACGTAGATTACACTTGCCGTTGTAATCTTGCGCTAAACCAAAATTCAAACAAATTGATTTTGCATGGCCAATATGTAAATAGCCATTCGGCTCAGGCGGAAAACGCGTTTGAATAGACGAATGCAGGCCAGAGTCTAAATCATCATTAATTTGATGACGAATAAAGTTAATAGGTTTTTCTGATAAATTATTATTACTCATTATGAGTCTGAGTTACTATAAAATTAATCGTTTAATTATATCAGCAAACCTATAAATTTATGAGCGAAGCTTACTTAAGTAAAAGGTATTCAGGCTTTGTTATTGGCCTATTAATCTTGTTTCCTATACTGATCAATTCTGTCAAAATTTTCGGTAATTTTATTTTACTAATCTTGGTTTTGCTGGGTGTTTATATTGCAATTAATGAGAAAAAAAATCCATTCAAAATTCAAGAGTTAAAAGTTTTATCTTGGATAACTTTTGGTTATTTTTGCATAATGTTACTATCCATCTTGATAGCTGATGGGATTAATGCTGAGTTTCATCATTTAGGTAGAAAGGTTCATTTTTTACTAGCCCCATTAATAGCTCTTGCTATTTATCAAGTGACCCTTCCTGTAAAGCATTTATTGTTAGCTTTAAAAATAGGTCTAATCGTTATCGGAGTTATTGTTATAACTCAATTTTTATTAGGATCGTCAAGACCTTCAGGCATGATTAATGCGAATATATTTGGAGATATTGCTGTTGTTATGTTGTTTTTATCGGTAGTGCAAGTTTTTAAAGAAAATTCAAAAGAGCGGTTTATTACATTTGTTGCTACTATTGCAGGCATAGTTGCTGTATTTTTGTCAGGAAGTCGTGGATCGTGGTTGTCATTTATTATTTTGTCTGTGGTTTTTATTACTCTTATTTACAAACCTTTCTTATCTGGCTATAAGAAAAGGCAGTTATTTATAGTGCTTTTCTTTTCAGTACTATTTGGCTTTATTGGCACACAAACTGACGCAGGAAAGAGAATAACCAGTGCAATTGTTAACATTCAAAATTGGGATTCTGGTGATCAAACCTATACATCTTCCGGTATTCGCATGGAAATGTGGGAGTCGAGTTTAGAAGCTGCTAAAGAGTCCCCTTGGTTTGGATATGGCTACCGTAATTCTAATGTAGAGGTATCTAAATATGTTGACGGCCATAATCATACTGTTGCAGCATTCACTCATTTGCATAATGAATATTTAACTAATCTATTAGCGGGCGGAGTATTTGGCTTGCTTTCAATGCTGACTTTGATTTTTGTACCAATTATTATTCTTGTTAAGAAGCTTAAAAATAAAGAACTCTATTATTACGCATCAATGGGAATATTATTGTGTGTCGGATACGCAACATTTGGCTTTACCCATATAGCTTTTGGCGAAGAGCACATGAATGCTTTTTATGTACTCTTCATGGGCTTTCTATTGCCAAGAGTAATGAAAAACAATTAAAGATGTGGCGCTAGTCCGCGGTAAGTTTTTTCAATGCGCTGAATATTATTAACCGAATCTTGCTTATTCCTTTCCCAGTTTGTGACTTTATCAGCAATAAACAAACCATTAATTTCTTCATCTATGCTTAGTGTTTTAAACCCTGCGCAATGAGCAACGTTAGCCAAGGTACTGCCTGTAAAATCTGTCACATGTGCGATATGAAAATACCTTCTCAAATCATTTTTATAGTCACCTTGTGCAACTTGGTTTATTCCTGGAACGGCAACAAATAAATAGTCTCCTGCTTCTAGCAGCTCTCTTACCTTTTGGTAGCGTTGATGGATACATACCAACCTCAACATTCACTTGAAAGTTATCACGAGCAAAATTAATGGCTTCAATATCTAGATCACAGCCTTGCACAGATTTAACATGTGGCTTTAATGCATTAATAGTGCCTGCAGAGCTACAGCCAATTTCAATGATTGATATCTCTTTAAGTGTGCTGTTTAAACCGTTATTCCTAAAATATTGCAAATATTCATCGGCTTTATCGGTTTGTTCTTTGATAACAGACTGATAATCAACTTGTTTATTTTTTAGATAAAGTGGTCGGTAGTGATAACTATAAAATTCTTGGTGAAATTCAGGTGAAAGTGAAGGGTATGTTTGTACTAATCCACACTGATTGCAAATTTGCTTGTTAAGGTCAAATCCATATCTATCACCCTCGGCAAGTAGTTGAAAATCAACACTCTTACACAGGCTACATCCATTAGATACTAATCCAAATTTTTTATATAGGTTTCTAATTTTTTCAATAGGCTTTCTACGAGACCTAAGATGGCGATTAATACAGGAAAAAGTCTTACTAAACCTGTAATGCTTTAAAGTTCTTTTAGTCTTAGAATCCTTTTTTATCTATTTTTATATATCGTCTTGTGGAGTGTGTTACTAAAAACAATTGACGAATGCCTAATTTTACTTGAGAGTATATCCTTCTAAGCCAGAAAAACACACCTCCCTTTGGGTTGTTGTGACTGCTAACGCTCGAATCAGATGCATTATTACTAATTGGATTTTTAATGTCATAATACTCACAATGATCCAATTGAATAATAGGCGAAGGCTCCACTTGATATGCAATTAAATTGTTACACGCTGTAATATGTGCATCAGCCAACGCAATGCCTTTTTTCTCTTCACATTGAATGAGTTTTTTGGCGCCAGAGGGCCATAAAATATACCCAGCAGCGCCAGTTCTATCTTGATAAAGCCTAAGTAATTTTGAATTGCAAGTTATGGATTCACCAGATCGAGATACAAACTTTTTTCTGGCTCTATTTTCAAAATTAATTAAATCAGCATCTTTCCTAGAGAGTGGGTTTTTGAGCAAAGTTGGTACACATTTTGATAGCAAGGCATCATCTTCTAAAATTAATGCTGGCTTATTAGACTGAATAACTCTATCCCACGCTTGGCGATGAGAATAATAACAAGCAACTTCAGTATTTTTTAGAGGGCGTTGCCAATCTTGATAATGTTGTTTATAGGTGGCTTCATTCAAATCATGAGTTGAAGTTGCATCTAAAAATTCAAATTCTAAGCCTAATTTAGACAGTTGATTTTGTTGAAAATCACGTCGTTCTTTTGCATTGGGCAAACTAATAACTAAAATATCCATTTACCACCAGCCTGTTTTGTTACGAGCATGTCTATCTTTAGTTCGCTTGTACACGGTGTCAAACTTTTGCAATCGCTTAAAAATTTCTAATAGAATTTCACCAGCAACATTTAGCCTTGCAGCCTTGTCAATTCTCCAGCGCATGTTTCTAAGCGTATCATCGGTGCCAAATTTAAAAACCGAAGTACCATCAAATAATGCAAATCTTTCTTCATTATCAAGCCTACTTTGTTTTTTCTTGTCATCCTTACATTGATCAGCATTAGTAAGAAAACGCTCTGATTCTTGAAGTTTGACGGTATTAAGTAAGCAAACACATGCAATAGATAAACTCTTAATTGCATCATCATCAGAATAATCTGCAAAAGTATCGGTTGCTGCAATTAGCCAACGAGTGCTTAAGTTTTCTAATAAGAATTCTTTTTCTTCAAGCCAAAGTTGTTCAAATAATTTAAAGTGATTGTCAATTTCAAAATCACGCCTAATGAGTACAATAATTTTGGCATGTGTATAGCAAAGCTCACTCTCCCCGACAAATTCTTCTCTTAGCGTCTCAAAGTGTTTGCTTACATCATTTGAACTACCATGGGTGTAAACGACCTCATTCCCAGGTATGATTTGTTTTCTTTGTGATTTAAAATCTGTTGAAATAAGAGATGAAAGATTCCTGGCCCCAGTACGCCTTTTATGCCGCGATAGCGAAAACCATTTTTCAAATTTTGTCTTATCTCTTCTACCCATTTATTTCTTACCTTTTACGAATAAGAATACTAGATCTCGGAAAATTTTGATATTGAATAGTGAGGTTAATATACTAGAAGATGAAATAAATATTTTTGTACAAGATGACTTTATTAGCCTTAATTTAAAAGCATTTTGATACTTGTTAATCAAAGCTTTTTCTGATTTATAAAAAGATGCATCTTTATTACCAGGGCTATTATGTTGTAAGTGAAAGTTTATTAGATAAGCGCTATATCCTAATATATCTGCCATTAAACATAAATCAGTCCCATACATATGGAACCCATTTAGGTTTCCAGACAAAGCCACTCTATTTTTAGAATTTGAAATGATAAAATTTTCATCTAGGCTTTTTACCCTTTGAGGGAAGTTGCCAATACTTGAAGTGCCATGGGGGTCAGTAATTCGTCTATATCGTGTTCGTGAATCTCCACCCGCATTGCCTGCTAAAGCCCAATTTTTATCTTTATTATTAAGTTCATAAATGCAATTATCTAAAGCAGTCTTATCATCAAAATTTAACAAGATATCTTGATGACATAAAATAATATACTTGCCAACGGCAGTATTTAACATATGGTTTAATCCGGTATACCCATCATATTGATTGCTGTCAATATTGCTAATATACAAAAATTCGGTGTTTTTATCATCAAACCCTTTATCTCTAAAAGAACGGATCATCCCTTTGTATTCAGATGCTTTAGTAACTAGTGTGCATACAGAGTATTTATATTTTGGTTTTGTATTGTTAATTTCTAAAGCTTTATCTGTCATTATCCACTCAATTTTTTACTTTTCCATGTGCTACGTATTGCTGCATTTACATAATACTTAAATGTAGCAATAAACACTAAGATATTTGCCTTAAATGCTACTTTCCAGAATACTGGTAAAGTGAATAGTATTTTCACAAGTTGAGACAATAGCGTATCTATAAAAATTGCAAAGTGAAGTAGCGATCTATTCAGCCCTTGTGTGTGTAACTGAATATAAACATGGCTTGAGGTAACAACTTCTGATTTAGTAATGGCGGTAGTCTTTGGGTTTCTTCTAGAGGAGCCACCATGTGCATGTTTAATTTCCACATTGCGTAATAGGGCGATGTTTTTATTTAAAGCCTTTACCTTTCTGCATAAATCAACATCCTCATAGTACATCCAAAAGCTATCTTGATTCCATTTCCCTACTTTTTTAAATAGCTCACTTTTAATAAGCACAACAGAACCGGCAACCCAATCTGGGCGCCAAATCGTCTCATTTTCTGAAAATTTTTTACGGATTTTTGCTTTATTGATGAGTTTATATAGCGCTCGAAGCCAACTAATGATTAACCAAGGGTTGGCAAATGCCATTTCTCTTTCTGGTTTGCCTTTTGGATTAATTCTTCTACATGAAATAATACCAACATCTGTATTACATTGGGCAAAATTAAACATATCATCAATAGCTGTATTATTAGTTAACACAGTATCAGGATTTAGGAATAATAAAAACTCCCCGTGTGCATTATCTGCCCCTAAATTACAACCATGTGCAAAGCCATTATTGCCCGTATTTTTTATAAAACTAACTTGCGGATATTTTTGAGAGAAAGGCTCTAACTCCCCATCTTGAGAATCATTATCAACTACAATGATTTCATGATTGAGTTTGGGTGTGTATTGACTGAAAGAGTCTAAACATTCTGCTAATACTTTCCAACTTTTGTAGTTAACAATAACAATGGAGAGATCTTTACTACTCAACCCAATACTCCGAAATCCATGGAGATGGCTGAATATGTCGATACCACTTTCCACTATGGCCGGTAATTGCCTCAGGTGGGTTGGGTAGGCCATGAAATAGTATTACTCTAGCACCTTCGGGTACTGATGGCGCTTCAAACCATGATTTTATCCACGATGGGCAACAGCGATATTTAAAGCTAGGCACCCATTCATCAGGCCAGTATTCAAGTTTGCCAAGTTTATGAATTTCACGGGATAAATAAGCCTGCTCATGGCGTACTTCGCTTTTTACTAATTCAGAATTTTGTTCAAAATACCCCAAGATTTGTGGATATTTGCCAATCTCAAATCTAAATACTGAGGAATTTCCCTCCACTTTATTTGGATTCTTTTTATCATGCGCAATCAAGAATTCACCTGGATGAGTGAAGAATTCATCCAAACTTCCTACAACCACTACATCTAAGTCTAAAAACAAAGTTTTTCCCTTTAAGCCGCCAAAGTCTTTTTTAAATACTGTTAGCTTTCTCCAGCCTCTTTCTGGCGCCCCAGGAGGAAGGTCTAATTCTGGCAAATTTTGTATTTCAACTTCATCTCTAATGCCATCATTATTTTCAGTAAAGCAAACAAACCTAAAGGGTATAGAAAGGTTTTTACTAACCATTCCATAAAGTCGGTTGACATATTCAGCGGGGAATTTATCGCCCCACTTCATACAGATAATATTAACTTTATTCACTTGATACCACTCCTAATCTCTCACCTTGATAACTGCCATCTTTAACTCGATCACACCAAATAGTGTTTTCTAAATACCACTGTACAGTTTTCTTAATGCCTGTTGCAAATGTTTCATCAGGCGTCCAATTTAATTCATTGGCAATTTTAGTGGCATCAATTGCATATCTGACATCGTGCCCAGCTCTATCGCCCACATAGGTAATAAGCTGTTCGTATTTAGCAATACCATCAAGCTTACTTGGTACTAGTTCGTCCAGAATGCTGCAAACGGTTTTTACAACATCAATATTTTGCAGTTCATTATGTCCACCAATATTGTATGTTTCACTAATTTCACCTGTAAGTGCAACGTGCAAGAGGGCTCTTGCATGGTCATCAACATATAGCCAATCGCGTATTTGTTTACCATTGCCATAGATTGGCAAATTTTTACCTTCTAAAGCGTTGAGAATAATCAGTGGAATGAGTTTTTCAGGAAACTGATAAGGGCCGTAATTATTAGAGCAGTTGGTAATCAATGTTGGGAATTTGAAGGTTCGTTGCCATGCACGTACCAAATGATCAGAGCTTGCTTTTGCAGCTGAGTAAGGTGAGCTTGGTGCGTAAGGCGTCTCTTCGGTGAAAAGATCATCTGTACCTTCTAAATCACCATAAACTTCATCAGTAGATACATGATGGAACCTAAAATCTTCTTTTTTACTACCCTCTAAATTTGACCAATAACCTCTAGCCTCTTCAAGTAATACATAAGTACCAACAATATTAGTTTGAATAAATTCACCAGGCCCATCAATAGACCTGTCTACATGTGATTCAGCTGCTAGATGCATAATAATATCCGGCTGATATTTATTAAGCACGCGTTTTATATCAGCTGCATCACAAATATCAACCTGTTCGAATGCATATCTTGAATTATTTTCAACTGATTCTAAAGACTCTAAATTTCCTGCATAGGTAAGTTTGTCGACATTGAGTACACTGTGATCAGTATTTTCAATAATATGGCGAATTACCGCAGAGCCTATGAAGCCTGCGCCGCCGGTTATTAGTAGCTTTTTTATCATGATTTTTTTAGAATAATCCTTTATGTATTTGTATACTTGTTTGCTTTTAATAGCTCGTCAATAGTGAACTATTGTTGATTTCGATTAGTAAATGTGAATTCATTTTAGCCTAGATATGATCGCTAAATAAATATTAACAGAACTTTTTAGAAATAACTTTAGTGACAGGCAAAAAAGCGTGTGCCGTAACCTGCTACAGGGAATAAACATTTATTAATTACACTCATGATTTTTTTGAAAATTTTTCAGCTAAGTTAGTCTTTCCAGACTCGACTCCGGGCTGATCATAAGTATTAATTTGTAAAAATGCACCAATACAAGAGACTAAAAGTTGGTAGCTAAACATAATTTTAGCAATATTGTATTCGTCCATAGTACGAATAGAGATTACATCACAAGGGATATCATCTTGCTCTTGAATTGACTGAATAGTCGCGTCAGCTTGCATATTTAATAATTCGTTAAAACTATAGCCCTCTATACGATCCCAGGCCAATTTTTCAAATTTGCTAGAGGATGCTTTAGGAATAACACTTCCGTCTTTCAGGTCTTCAATTTTGATAAAAGTCACGGTCTTATCGCGTACGCCGTCCATAATAAGCTGCAAGAAACTGTGCTGATCAACTGGGCCAACCAGGCCGATTGGTGTAAGCGCTTGGCGAGTACCATTGACATTAATCTTGCCTAGGCTTTCTGCCCAAAGCTGAACATACCACTTATTAAAACTTTCTAATAGGGATGAATAGGAAAAAACAACGTTAATATTAAATCGACTTTTATTTTCAACCAAAAAACGCGCTTTGCTAATAATCGGCTTGTAATAATCACTTTTCTCAAAAAAACTATCGGCCACGCGCTTGCAGCCATTCAACAAATTGTCAATATCAGCACCCACCATTGCCAATGGCACCAAACCTACCACACTAAACACTGAAAAACGCCCGCCAACATCCTCAGATAAATCAAAGGCTTTAATGTTGTTGTCATTAGCAAATTGAGTGAGACTACTTTTTCTTTCAGAAATAATAGTGCAGTTTGTACTATTGATTTCAACTAGAGAATTTAGGTATTTGAAAATACTAATGGTTTCAATGGTTTCACCAGATTTAGAAATTATTACAAACTGTGCATCATTTAAATCAACTTTTTTTAGACAATGATTAATTTTGAGCGGATCAACTGTTTCCAAAAAAAGTAAATCCTTTGAGTAATTATTAGAGGGTAATAAAAACTCATAAATCGCTCGCGCGCCAAGACTAGAACCGCCAATACCCAAAACAACAATATGTTTTTTTGTAATACTTTTAGCATACTTTTTAATATCTGCTGTATCTTGATATGGTAAGTTGTAGTAACCAATATAATCACGTTCAGCTTTAATTTTTTTAAAAATCTCAGTGTTTGATTTAATTTGATAAAAATTTTTATTGTATTTCATATGATGAATTATTCAAACTATTGTTTTTGTATCGGAAGTAAATCTCTATTAAAAACGATAATGGCGACTATCTTGATCATTCTAGTATTTTATTTAAATTACAGCTCTTTATTTGGTTACTTATATCATTTAGATTTTTTTAATATTGTCTTTTATTAGCATTTTTATTAAACTTGTTCCAATAAAGTCACAGCCACCTGTTATTACCCAGTTCATATTTTCCTTTTTAATTTGTTACAATAAAGTTGTTATTTAAAAGCTCTTTTTTTGAATTGTATTTTAATGATTTTCTGCTAATCTGATCTGTTAATTTTCCACTTGACTCGCTGATAATGGCATGTGCGGCGCTTGTGTCCCACTCCATGGTTGGAGCTAATCTTGGGTAAATATCAGCCTCACCTTCTGCGACTAAACATATTTTTAAAGAACTGCCAATTAAGATCAATTCCTTTTTTTTACTTGTGTCTATAGCATCGATAAATGCTTGCGTCTCATCTGACATGTGTGAGCGACTAGCAACGATTTTATAGGTATTACGTTGTTTTACTGTTTTAATGGGGAGTCTTTGTCCATCTTTGAACGCACCTTCACCTTGCTTTGCCCAGTAGCATATATCTAACGCTGGGGCGTAGACCACACCAAGTACTGGCGTATCTTTATGAATAAGCGCTATATTAACGGTAAACTCATCATTCTTCTTTGCAAATTCTTTAGTGCCATCAAGTGGGTCAATCAACCAAAAATATTCCCAATGCTTTCTATCTTCATAAGGAATATCATCACCTTCCTCAGATAAGATAGGAAAGTTAACTGAGAGTTTATTTAAACCATCTTCAATAATGTTATTGGCTTCTTTATCAGCTAGAGTTAATGGTGAGCTGTCTTGTTTATATTCAACTTCAAAATCTTGTTTGTAGATTTGCATAATGGCATTACCAGCTTCTTTGGCAATAGTGACAATATTCTGAATATCAATCTGATTAAGCATAATTAATTAATAACTTCCTTAGATTTAAGAAAATCAATCACCTTAGCGACGGACTTTTCTAATGACTCACTCTCAGTATCAATAATCAACTCTGGATTATCTGGCGCCTCATAGGGCGAATCAATACCTGTATAGTTCTTGATTTCTCCAGCGCGTGCGCGCTTGTATAACCCCTTAACATCTCGTGACTCACAAATCTCTAGACTGGCCTTACAATAGATCTCAATAAAATCACCTTGAGATAATAATTGCCTAACGAAGTTACGGTCTTTTTTGAATGGACTGATGAATGCAGTTATAGCAATAACACCCGCCTCCATCATTAGGTTAGCTGCTTCGCCAATTCTTCTAATATTTTCTTTACGGTCATCATCACTAAAACTTAAGTTGGATGATAGACCATGGCGTACATTATCTCCATCCAGAACAAAGGTTCTACAATCTAGTTTGTACAACTCTTCTTCTACCGAGTGAGCAAGCGTTGATTTGCCAGAGCCTGATAGGCCGGTAAACCAAA
>Ga0233440_1003937_pt1 | contig 10783 bp, 11 predicted proteins | sample SI_123_September_5_FD_182791 | JGI IMG/M metagenome (GOLD analysis project Ga0233440, IMG submission 182791) | Seawater microbial communities from Saanich Inlet, British Columbia, Canada - SI_123_September2016_120_MG | ecosystem: Environmental > Aquatic > Marine > Inlet | place: Canada: British...
ACCAATAATATTAAAAATAAAACATACAAAAGTGTTTCAGAAATTGTTTTTTGGACATTTTAGAAATGTCCATTTTTGCGATTTCTGTAAAAAGATGTTGAAAAAAGTGTAAAAAAACCACCTCCTTACCATAACAGTCACAATTATGAAAAATAGTTGAAAAATATGTGACTGTAAAATTTTGGATATTTTTGCTTGATTTGGTATGCCGCTAGAAAAAGTAGCGGCAAAGTAGCGGCAAATTTATTTTTCTAATGATTAATAATTTAATGAAAGGTAATATGGTTTCAAAATTTTAAATATTTAAAAAAATGTAAAATATAAAAGTAGCGGCAAAGTAGCGGCAAATTTAGGGAATATGGAAAGATATTAAAAGGAATATATATATGATATAATAATGCCAAATAAAGCAAAAATATATACTTGTGCGAAATGTAATTTTTCTACACACAAAAAATACAATTATCAATGCCATTTAATGACAAAAAGACATAAGAAAATGGATGATGAAGAATATGAAAATATAGCTTATTTTTGCAAATATTGCAACTATTCTACACACAAGCAATCAAATTATGATAAACATTTAAATACGGATAAACATCGTGCAAATAGTCAATTCGAAGAAAATACAACGGCAAATGAAACACAAGGACTAAAGATAACAGAAGAAATGTTTTGTGAGTTGGTAAAAAGTAACCAACAATTGGCAACTATAGTTCAAAATGGGACCAATCATATAACGAATAATATCAACAATAATACAAACAATTTCAATCTTAATTTTTTCCTGAATGAGACGTGTAAGGATGCGATAAATTTGAAGGATTTCATAGAATCAATAGAGGTTTCCATAATGGATCTAAAGAAATTGGGAAATAAAGGATATGTGGAAGGGATATCAAGTTTAATGATAGACAAATTAAATGAACTAGATGTAACCAAAAGGCCGATACATAGCACAGATGTGAAACGTAATTCAATTTATATCAAGGATGATGATGTTTGGGATAAGGACGAAAAAGAAAAACTAATGAGCACCTTATGGGATGTTGCAAGATTAGAGACGCGAGCATTAGAGAATAAATACAAAGCGGAGTATCCGAAATGTGAGACAGATAGAGATTCAAGGGAGCATGAGGAGTATTGGCGGATATTTTACAATGCGATGGGAGGGAAAGGGGGAGACATAGAAGATTTGCAGAGGAAGGTGGTAAAGAAGATAGTTCAAAATGTTACGATAGATAAGACGAAGGTTTATTAGAACTAGTGAAAGCATATATGCATCCGAAGCGAATCGTAATGTTGTTAGATATGGGATATGAAATAGAAGAACTAGATGAAATAATGTAAAAAAATCCAGAAATATATCAATCTATCAAGCGAAATAAATAAAACAAATAATATTTTAATATTTACAGTAAGAACCAATAATATTAAAAATAAAACATACAAAAGTGTTTCAGAAATTGTTTTTTGGACATTTTAGAAATGTCCATTTTTGCGATTTCTGTAAAAAGATGTTGAAAAAAATGTAAAAAAATCACATCCTTACCATAACAGTCACAATTATGAAAAATAGTTGAAAAATATGTGACTGTAAAAATTTCACTTTGGATCCACTCATTTTCTTAAAATGGGGTCAAAACACATTTTAAGCAAAATAGTATATTTTATAAAATATATTTTTGTTTTACATTGTATAATGGTAATAAAATGACAATTAAAGAAAATAATTACATATGGTACTAAAAATGTGTTAAAATGCTTAAAATGTGGTCAAAAATGCTTAAAATGTGTAATATATTTAACAATATAAGTATAAATTTTTGTATATTTATTATAATGAACCAAGACGCAATAATGTATACTTGTGAAATATGCAAATACACTACGAAAAGAAAAGGAAATATAATAACACACAAGTCAAGTAAAAAGCATAAACAAAGAGAAGCGGAATCAAATATTGAATTGAAGCATTATTGTAAAACGTGCAATTACAAAACCGACAGTTTATATCAATATAAACGTCACAATGAAGGTAAAAAACATAAAAACAATTTAGAAAAATATAAAAAGATTGATATAATAATAAATGACACAAGTGACTCTGAAAAAGAAGATAAAAGTGAAGAAAATACATCGGTAAATGAAACACAAGGAATAAAGATAACCGAAGAAATGTTTTATGAATTAATGAACTGTAACAAGCAACTGATGGAAGTTATTCAAAATGGAACCAATCATATAACCAATATCAACAATAATAACAATACAAACAATTTCAATCTTAATTTTTTCCTGAATGAGACGTGTAAGGATGCGATAAATTTGAAAGATTTCATAGAATCAATAGAGGTTTCCATAATGGATCTAAAGAAGTTAGGAAATAAAGGATATGTGGAGGGGATATCAAGCTTAATGATAGACAAATTGAATGAACTAGATGTAACCAAAAGGCCGATACATAGCACAGATATGAAACGAAATTCCATTTACATAAAGGATGATGATGAATGGGAGAAGGATGAAAATGAAAAATTAATGAGCAGTTTATGGGATGTGGCGAGATTAGAGACGCGAGCATTGGCAAATAAATATAAAGCTGAGTATCCGAAATGTGAGACGGATAGAGATTCAAGGGAGCATGAGGAGTATTGGCGGATATTTTACAATGCGATGGGAGGGAAAGGGGGAGACATAGAAGATTTGCAGAGGAAGGTGGTAAAGAAGATAGTTCAAAATGTTGCGATAGATAAGACGAAGGTTTATTAGAACTAGTGAAAACATATATGCATCCGAAGCGAATCGTAATGTTGTTAGATATGGGATATGGGATATGAAATTGAAGAACTGGATGATAAAATGTAAATATAATCCAATTAAGATATGTGATTAATAAAATATATACATTTTTTTACAACACAAACAATAAAAATAAAAATGAAATCTTTATGAAATGAATTAATAAAAATATATATAAAGGTAAATCAATCAACAATGGAAAAGAATTGGAATCAATATTTCTTTAACTTTATTTTAAGAAATATGGATAAACCTTGGAATTGGGATTGGTTAAGTGAAAATTCAAATATTACTTGGGAAAATGTGGAAGCAAACTTTGATAAACCTTGGGATTGGGATAGCTTAAGTCAAAATCCTTCAATAACCTGGGAAAATATTGAAGCAAACCCGGATAAACATTGGAGTTGGATTTGGTTAAGTCAAAATCCTTCAATAAAGTGGGATATAGTTGAAGCAAACCCGGATAAACATTGGAGTTGGGATTCCTTAAGTACAAAACGTTTAATCACGTGGGAAATAGTGGAAGCAAACCTGGATAAACCTTGGAATTGGTATGGCTTAAGTTGTAATTCAAATATAACTTTGGAAATAGTAGAAGCAAACCCAGATAAACCTTGGGATTGGGATAGGTTAAGTAAAAATCCTTCAATCACCTGGCAATTTATTGAAGCAAATTTGGATAAACCTTGGAATTGGTTTTGGTTAAGTTCTAATCCAAAAATAACTTGGGAAATAGTAGAAGCAAACCCAGATAAACCTTGGAATTGGGATTGGTTAAGTGATAATCCTTCAATCACGTGGGAATTTGTGGAAGCAAACCTGGATAAACCTTGGGATTGGAATGGCTTAAGTGCAAATCCTTCAATCACGTGGGAAATAGTTGAAGCAAACCCGGATAAACCTTGGGGTTGGTTTTGGTTAAGTAGGAATCGTTCAATCACGTGGGAAATAGTGGAAGCAAACCCAGATAAACCTTGGAGTTGGTATTACTTAAGTACAAAACGTTTAATCACGTGGGAAATAGTGGAAGCAAACCCAGATAAACCTTGGGATTGGTATGGCTTAAGTTGTAATTCAAATATAACTTGGGAAATAGTAGAAGCAAACCCAGATAAACCTTGGGATTGGGGATCATTATCACAAAATAAATTTACAAAAGCAAAAGAAGAATTTGAAAAAAGAGTATTGCATCAGAAGTTTATCCAGGAAAATATATTAGAAGAACTAGTTAAAACATATATGCATCCGAAGCGAATCGTAATGTTGTTAGATATGGGATATGAAATAGAAGAACTAGATGAAATAATGTAAAAAAAAATCCAGACATATATCAATCTATCAAGCGAAATAAATAAAACAAATAATATTTTAATATTTACAGTAAGAACCAATAATATTAAAAACAAAACATACAAAAGTGTTTCGGAAATCGTTTTTTGGACATTTTAAAAATGTCCATTTTTGCGATTTATGTAAAAATATGTTGAAAAAAGTGTAAAAAAATAGCATCCTTACCATAACAGTCACAATTATGAAAAATAGTTGAAAAATGTGTGACTGTAAAAATTTCACTTTGGATCCACTCATTTTCTTAAATGAGGTAAAAATGAGGTAAAATGAGGTAAAAATGAGGTAATTTTGAGGGAAAATAATATAAACATAATATAGATAATTTGGATAATGGAAAACAAAAGGTTTCAATGTAAAATATGTAATTATAAGAGTAATCGCAAAGATAACTTTGATAGACATATGAAGAGTGAAAAACACACGAAAAATGTCTCAAATCAGCAAAACAATTATACTCCGGTGCAAAACTCTGAAGAAGGAATAAAGATAACAGAAGAAATGTTTTGTGAGCTTATAAAAAGTAACCAGCAATTGGCAACTATAGTTCAAAATGGGACCAATCATATAACCAATATCAACAATAATAACAATACAAACAATTTCAATCTTAATTTTTTCCTGAATGAGACTTGTAAAGATGCGATAAATATGAAAGATTTCATAGCATCAATAGAGGTTTCCATAATGGATCTAAAGAAGTTGGGAAATAAAGGATATGTGGAAGGGATATCAAGTTTAATGATAGACAAATTAAATGAACTAGATGTAACCAAAAGGCCGATACATAGCACAGATGTGAAACGTAATTCAATTTATATCAAGGATGATGATGTTTGGGAGAAGGACGAAAAAGAAAAACTAATGAGCACCTTATGGGATGTTGCAAGATTAGAGACGCGAGCATTGGCAAATAAATACAAAGCTGAGTATCCGAAATGTGAGACGGATAGAGATTCAAGGGAGCATGAGGAGTATTGGCGGATATTTTACAATGCGATGGGAGGGAAAGGAGGAGACATAGAAGATTTGCAGAGGAAGGTGGTAAAGAAGATAGTTCAAAATGTTGCAATAGATAAGACGAAGGTTTATTAGAACTAGTGAAAGCATATATGCATCCGAAGCGAATCGTAATGTTGTTAGATATGGGATACGAAATAGAAGAACTAGATGATATAATGTAAAAGAAAATCCAGACATATATCAATATATCAAGCGAAATAAATAAAACAAATAATATTTTAATATTTACAGTAAGAACCAATAATATTAAAAACAAAACATACAAAAGTGTTTCAGAAATTGTTTTTTGGACATTTTAGAAAAAACGGGTGTAACGGAAGGTGTGTATCGGGAGGTGAGCAAAAACGGCCACAAACAAACACACACACAAACAGAAAGGTGACCTCACAAATAGTGGTAGAAATCTAAGATTAACATCTTGATAATGAAATATTTATGTTTGATATTATTTGGGTCTTTTGGTTGACACAATCAATTCACACACACGTTTATACTTCGGTTTCACTTTTGGACGAAAACAGAAAGAGGAACCATATTATATAACACTTCAACTCAAATAGACCACCAATCTTCCTCCTCCCCCCTTTTGCTTTCTGTCTCATTCTTTTCAAACAAGGATAAGATTTTGTTGTGAGATTATTAGTTGTCGGTTTTGAAGGAACATTCTAAATAATAGACACCTCGTTCTTTTGTTCACTAAGTGCGTTCAATTTAGAAGTTCAGTGTTGTTGGTTTCCGTTCTTTTTGTTTTATCGCTGGTCGTCTGTGGTTTGGTTTTTGTTTAAATCATTGTCATCTGTCTATCTCAGTCTATAGTCGCAACATAATGCCAGCAGCAATATATGAACGTAGACTTCAACCACAGGAACATCAACATCTTCTTGAAATCGCAGTGAATGAACGACGAATAAATTTCATTCCATGGCATAGTGAACGGTGTTTACCTTTCTTGTGTCCAAACTTTCAAAAAAACACTTTGAGAAAACGTATTTTGTTTCTTGGAAAAGTGCTATCATCAATTGCTGCTTTGGTATTGGCATCAATATCTTTGTATAAAGAAGCAACTGTTGACCGCATGGTGTCTTTTTTAATTTCGTTATATGCGTGTGTTCTAATGGTAGATGCGTTTTATCAAATGGCAGAAGAGGGTGCTTTCAAACCTTCAAACTCACAACTTGGTGTCACATAATTTTAATCATCGCAAATGATTTTGTTTTGTGGCAAATTCTCGTGAGTTGTCTCTAATAATTGTGCGGTTTTTAACACACTTTTTAAATTCGTTAAAGTAAAAGGTATTTTAAGTCCAAAATTTGTTTTTATTATCAAGTTATCTTTGTCTGCGTTCAACAGTCTTGTTAGAAGTATATTATTTGTGTATTCCACGAGTGTGTTTGGACAATTTGACTTACACAAAACAGCAAAATTATTGTAATGCATTGAAGTTTTTTGTTTTATTCTATTATACAATATAGTCACCACAATTTCATTTTGAAATAAAATATCTATGAAATATAAAGAATCTTGTGTTGAAGAATTGCTATTGCCCATTGTGTATATACTATGTGTTTTGTTTTGTTTATATTGTTTTGGTTATTTTTGATAAGTATTTTAGAAATCGTTTAATCTCCTCAGAAGTCGTCTTATTATAATAATAATAATAATAATAATAATAATAAATATAATAATAACCGAAATAATAATTCTAAGCAATTTTTTCACCTTTCAAAGAACCTCACCATTCACCCCTCAGCAGAAACCCCCTCTAAACGACTTTGAATATCTCTCCCTGGCTCTTGAGATCAGTATGACCATGCCCAAGTACATCTCGACACATATCGCCCGTTCTCCACCTTCCCGCCACCATTTTTCAGCACCTTCAAGGCACAACGTGACCAGTATCCATCAATAGCAGGTGCCGATACATCATACCTATCACAACAACAGCAAGCTACATAATAAACTATTTTCAACAAGAACAAACAAGAAAACGACAGAACAACGTAACAACAAAGAAAACACCAACAAAAAGAAAAAGAAAACAAGCGTCAACAAAAAAACAGGAGCCAAAATACATTAAAAAATAACACTTTTAACAACGGCTCTCTCCTGCCACGGGAAAAAAAATGAATTCGCTACCATCCTCCTCTCCGCCATCCTCATCACCCCCGTCTATAATAGCATCTTTCCAGGAAGAATCGGCAAGAGAAAGAGTAGAACAATTATTTGATTCAGATCAAGAGGAAGAAGATGATGAGGCAAATCCTCTACCCATTTTGGCATATGACAGTGATGAATCCGAAGCGAATCGTAATGTTGTTAGATATGGGATACGAAATAGAAGAACTAGATGATATAATGTAAAAAAAAATCCAGACATATATCAATCTATCAAGCGAAATAAATAAAACAAATAATATTTTAATATTTACAGTAAGAACCAATAATATTAAAAACAAAACATACAAAAGTGTTTCAGAAATTGTTTTTTGGACATTTTAGAAATGTCCATTTTTGCGATTTCTGTAAAAAGATGTTGAAAAAAGTGTAAAAAAATCACATCCTTACCATAACAGTCACAATTCTGAAAAATCGTTGAAAAATATGTGACTGTTAAAATGTTATATTTTTTCTTAAAAAAATGTGCTGCTTAAAAAAGAAGTAGCAAAAAAGTAGCAAAATTAAAATTTTTAATGTGAAACTTTTAAATACCATATAATGGTCTAAAATATTTCAAAATAAAAATAAATAAAAATAAAATAAAATAAAAAGAAGTAGCAAAAAAGTAGCAATTTTTAGACAAAACATATTAAAAGTAAAAAATAATGTATTATTATAAATGAATTATATGAAACAAAGAAAAGAAATATACACTTGTTTTCATTGTAATTATACTACACACAAAAAAAATAATTATGAATGTCATTTAATGAGGTTTATTTTGCCTACTAACTTTGAAAAACATCAGCCGTTTCATTTGATGATTTACAACAACCTTGCTCCTCTTTGACAACAATATTGCTTTCACATTTGAGGTCACTATTAATTCACTTTATTGTTTGAGTTTGAGATTATGGGTTTCGATGAAAGTTTTTAGATTTTTTGATTTAATATTTAAATTACCTTCAATTTTTTTTAATTCGTTTTCTAATTTTTTTTTTTTTGTTTCGTGGTCTTCTATTTCTGTTTCTGTTGTCGTCTTTATTTTTTTAAGATCTATTGACATTTTTTTTGCATCTTCTTCAGATTTTTTTATCTGAAAATTTAAAAAAGCTTTCGCAAAAATCTTAAAATTGGGTAATTCTGAAGGATCAAGTGTTTCATACTTAAGTCTATCCTCATATTCATGCCTATTATAAAAATGTTCGACTTCTATGAATTTATTTTGATTGTTCTTTACATATTCTATTAGTTTTTCCGAGAAATTTTTTATAATATCATAAATTTTGTCTGCTTCGGTTAATGTATCAATTTTATTATTTGCTTCGGTTAATGCTTCGGTTAATGCATTAGGTTTGTTTTTATTATCATCATTATTTGCTTCGGTTAATGCATTAGTTTTGTTTTTATTATCATCACGTGTTAAAGCGGCAATTGTTTGTTTTTTATAATTGATATTTCCATCGATTTCATTTATTTTATTATTTTTCATTATTATTTTTAATTTTAAATCCTCTATTTCATATTGTAATTGATTTTTTTCTTTATTTCTTTTTCTTTTTTCAAAACTAGGAAAAATTTTCTTTAAGTTTAAACTAGGAAGTTTATTCTTTAAGTTTAAACTAGGAAGTTTATTCTTTAAGTTAAAACTTCCTCCCTTTTTCTTCTTTTTTGTCTTTCTTCTATTATTATTTAATACTCTTTTCCTATGTCTGTTTTTTTTTATTGTTTGTTTTGTTTGTTTTGTTTGTTTTGTTTGTTTTGTTTGTTTTGTTTGTTTTGTTTGTTTTGTTCGTTTTGTTCGTTTTGTTCTTGTTACTCGTCTTTTGGTTATTGCCATTAATTTATATATATATACAAATATATTTTTTATTGTTATTATTTAATATATTCTCTTTCTAAGAGTCTTCCTTTTTTTTGTCTTCTTATGAAATAAATATCAAGCAAAATTAATAAAACTATTAATATTTTAATTTACAGTAAGAACCAAGAATATTAAAAACAAAACATACTTAAGTGTTTAGGAAATCTATATTTGGACATTTATAAATGTCCATTTTTGCGATTTCTGTAAAAAGATGTTTGAAAAAGTGTTAAAAAAAATATAATGAATAGAAAGAGAAATCTATATAAAAACAAAATTATTTAACCTTTGAACATTTAAAACGTCGATAATTTTTTATAAATTAGATGAACACCATGAATTGTTTTATGATAAATAAATCCACATTTTTCCCATATATTTTCCACGTTTTCAATTTCTTTACTTGACGCTTCCAACCAAATGTTCCATTCTTTTGGAATTTGATTCATCATATTTTTTAATATTCCTTTTTTTCTATATTCAGGTCTTACACAAGCAAACTCTAAACCATGTGTAAATAGACTACCATCTACATCATCTCCTGTACATTTTAATAATATAAATCCAGGGATTTTACCTTCAATTTTGTCTGGTATAATCCATTTGCTTTTTATATAGCAATATGTATCATAGTCATAAATATTATGTTTAGTCAAATTTAATTTATCTATTTCATATTCCCTCTCTGTTTCTACAAAACATCTTATACATTCATCTGTTGTTTCTGTTAAGCATGTACATTCGCAATCATTAAATATAGTTATATATTCTTCTTTTTCGAGTTTTTCTTTTAATTGTAAATCACATAATGCAACTTTTGAAAACTCATGTGTTAAGAACCATTCGTTATCTGTTTCAATACAGATTTGCTTGATTTGTTCAACAATTTCCATTATTTATTATTTAATTACAAAAATAAAAATAAATATTTCATTTTTTTATATATCAACAATTTAAATGTTCAAAGGCGTAAAAGAATTTTTCCCCCACTAAAAAAAAAGGAAAGAAATATCGTAAATATGAAAATATGAAAATAAAGGAGGCAAAAGACGCACCCGAAGAGGAACCCGAAGAATGAATAAAAAGAAAACAAATAAGAGAAAGAAGACGAAAATGAAGCGAAGAAAGACATTCAAGAGAAAAACCAATAAGAGGAGAAGAAAGCGATAAATATTTTATAAAATTGTAAGAAAATATTGAAAATAATATAAATAACAAATAAATTAGAATAATGATAGCAAATATGGTAACAAAATGGAAAAATATATACAGTCACAAAATAATTACAAAAATAAATCAAAATGATAGCAATTATGGTAACAAAATTGGAAGCGTTGTATTGGAAACAAATTTGAGTGCAGACCAGTGTCATATTTTTTATAAATTATAAACGAATTAAGAGCAAATATGGAGCGAAATTGGAAGCGAATTTGTTGTCGATTGAGACGCGAAAAGTAAAAAAGTTAAAAAAAAGTTAAATTTAGATTTTTTTACCCCCTAAAAAAATCTAAAGTAGTAAAATTAGAAGTAAAAAAAGAAAAAATTAATGTAAAAACAAAACTTTTTACTATGTAAAAAAAATGAGAG
>Ga0233440_1003942_pt1 | contig 10775 bp, 14 predicted proteins | sample SI_123_September_5_FD_182791 | JGI IMG/M metagenome (GOLD analysis project Ga0233440, IMG submission 182791) | Seawater microbial communities from Saanich Inlet, British Columbia, Canada - SI_123_September2016_120_MG | ecosystem: Environmental > Aquatic > Marine > Inlet | place: Canada: British...
ATACACGTTTAATATCTCATCACCGGTATCAGGAATAAGCTTTTGACTGCTACATCCTGTTAACAGCGTAAGACTAATCAAAGTAGCTGGTAACAGTTGTTTGAGAGGGTATTTGATTGGCATAGTCTAGCTTTCTTCCTTTGGTTAAATAGTCGATGGTGATTTCATCTTCAACATGCAGTACTACATCCTGACCCCCATCGAGATAAACAAGATCAATCGCATTGCGTTGCCGGTCACGAAGGTAATCGGTCAGTTCTTTCAATGATCCAGAAAGCGTTGAGGCGGCTATAAATGCCCCTTGATCTCCGGAGAAAAATGTTTGGCTAACCCCTTCACTCAGCGTGGTGGTTTCCTGAGTTTGAGCAAAAGAATCGGCAGTTGCTCCAACTCCGGCAGCGATCATGCGATCATTAAGGTAATCCTGCGCATTCGTGATTAACTGACCTGACAGGCAGGGTTTCCCGCGTGTATCTGAGATATAACCGAGTATCTTGCGGATATTGGTGGTTTTGGTATCACCGTCACGAGTCGAGGACTGGGTATAGACCCGACCATCATCGAAAGTGAATGTAACTGAATGCACTTCACCACGAACACAGGACATTTCACGGTTACCTATCGATATACCTGACCAGACAATATTGCGTATACCGGGAATAAAATGACCATTACTGGCCAGGTTTTCCGGGCCCGTGATTAATTTAAACCGAATAGGGTCAAGCACACTGCCTTCTTCATTAGGCACGACCCCTAGCAATGCCGTTAACGTGGTATTGCTGAACAACGTGGAATTGCGTGGAATGGTATAAAATGGAATTCGTTCACCTTTATCATCGGTGGCTTTTTTTGAAATGAGACTCTTTGGCGAGTTTGATTCAGCTTCATCTCTAATCGGCATTCCTGTAATGGTCACCGGTACCGGTTCTTTATCATCATTGCTGAAGGCAATTCTGGTAAATGGCGTTATCGTGATCATTTGATCACCCTGATAACCTTTTAATTCAGAAGCCGTTAATCGGTTACCTGATGAAGTTGTAAAATTTTTTCCGTTGGACTTACCTGGGTTCAACAGGCTGTCAAAACCGAGTCCAGATGGCACATCGACTGGGTTCGGTTTAAACTGCTTATTAGCGGTGTAGGGTTCTCCCTTCTTCTGCCCCGGAAGGTTATTAAGCAGCGAATTGAATTTCTCCTGATAACTATCAAAAATACCACTGGATCGTTCATCTATTTTTTGATCGACCAGCTCAGCTACCATTTCATCACTGTCTTTATTATTTTGCGCTTGTTCAAGAGCGATCATGCGTTCTTCGAGTAAACGATTTCTTTCATTCATCGTTTGAATAGTATTAACGTAGGTATCACGTTCAGCATCGGTAATTTGCTTTTCCGATATTGTGGGTGCGACTGCATCTTTTTGACCGGTAACTTCATTTTTATCAGAACTTACTTTCAGGATTAACCACAGGACAGCAATCACGATAAAAACCACTAACAGTAATAACAATTTATTACGGTTCACGGTGATACCTCATCGAAGGGTTGATCTGAAACCAAATACCAGGTGGTTGTGTCACCCTCTTCTCCGGCTGCGTTGACGCTGGTATGTTGAGATGATGCCGCAAGAAAGTCTCCTCTGAGTAATCGAGGGTCCAGTGTGATTTTTTTCAATGAATTTGAAGTAATCCGAACCGCTGTCACGTAGAGACTGGGTATGGTGGGTGCTACCCATTGCACCATGGGTTCAGTTAAAAGGTCTGCCCCTTTCACTAAAGGTAAATGCCCGGAATCTACCGCTACACGCCTGATACCTGGTAACTGCTTGATCAAACGGTCGGGTGCGTAAACTGACTGAGCCGCAAAACGTGTTAGATCGACGTAATCATAATCGTATTTTGATTTTGTTGATTGCCCGGTGTTTGATGCTTCTGTCGGAACACGGTCATCTACAATAGCAATAGGATGCTGATGACCTTTTGGCCGAGCTTCTATATCCAGAATGTAGGAATAACCCGTGTGGGTAATAGCATTCACTCGTTGAATTTTAAATGATTTAGACGCAATCCAGTAAACACTGCCACTTTCCGTAATCTGGATACGTTCAGACATTGCTTGAACTGATGCTGACAGCTGGAGATCGATTGATAATGGGAAATCAATTCGACGTTCTTTGCCAACCGGTAACACAATGTGAATAGGTTCTTTATTCCAAACTCTATGCTCCAGTAAATCTATTGGCTGTGAAAATACGGGTAGTGATAGCAGGAATAAGATAATGCTGATGAATGGTTTCATTTCTTTTTCTCAATCAATTTCGGCTGATAGATACCAGGACCATTTAAAGCCAGCCCCCAGGGATTAGATTCTCTGTCAACGTCATATCGAACAACCTGCATGGGTATTCGATTAATTAGACTTTTTACAATACCGCCGTTTATGTATTCTTCAATTTGAACATCAATCCAGACAATCCAGTTTTTACCGACATGCTCAACAAAGGATTCTTCGAATACCGCATCAGCTATCGGTATCCAGTTACGGACCCGACGTCTGAGTTCTCCCTGCTGTTTTCGTGTTTCATAGTCGCGCAATAAATAAGCCTGATAGGTTGGGGTAAAATAGGAACGTAGAATGTTGACCTTGTTCAGATAATCTATTTCACCATTTTCTTTCCAGTTATTAAGTTGCTGCAGGATGTAACTAGCGAACAAATAGACTTCCGATTCATGGATTTCTCCGACCTTCATTGAGCCACCAGACCTAAGGTCTGGTGGATAATGCAATGATATTTGTGTGGGTGCCGATGACCATCCCAATGCCATGATGAACATTAATAGGAATTGCCCAAAAATGATTCTGGTTTTAAATCGACTGGCCTGTTGTTCAGTATCCAGAATATTTTTAAAACTCATTTACGGATACTCCAATAACCACTTCGATTGATGAATAACTTCAGAATGCCCTGATCGGATAGCCAGGAAAGAATGATTTTTCCGTAATAGCCTTCGGGCTTTCCTTCTTTTTTGTGCATCATTATTTTGCCTCCCTTGTAGACACCCACAAATGCGCCAATAAAAAGGCATGGCAAGATTAAAAACCACCAGCCCGTGATTAAACCGAGCAATACACTCAGCAAAATTCCCGCAAGAGCGCCTACAACGGCCAGAGACAATATCTCTGTGCCAGAGCAGCCTAAAAACAGTACCGGTTCTTTATCAATGCGATGGGCAGTGTCTTTCAACAGAGCCATGGTTATGCCGCGTAATCCACTGCAAGAATAGACATCAGTACTACACCGACCACTAGAACCACACCGATGGAAGCGGTAACACCAAAGTTCTTCCATTCGCCTTTTTGACGCGATTCGGTGAAGGCGGCATAAGATGTCCAGGCAACACCCAGTACTGTGAGTGCAGATACGGCAAGTGCCGCTACTCCTACTCCGGAAGATAATAATTCTGAAACAAAGACAAAAGGTGATGTTGTATTCGTTACTCCGGCACCCGTTGTCACTGCGGCACCGGTAGGCAAGGCAGCATGGACAGCATTAAAAGTAGATAAAATATACGCCGACAGTAAAGCGATAACGGCGTTGAAAGGTTTATTCATGGTTCATTCCTCATTAGTTAAACAACAATTAAAATCATTAAAAAAGTCCACATGATGATCAAAACAATCATGTTTTTTCCCCATTCACCTAACTGGATCTTGCCATCGGTAAACAGGAAAAATTGACGGTAGGCAACCCAGGCTGACCACAGGGTTACAATTGACGCAAAGATCGTCCGGAAAAATATACTCAGGTCGGCAACCGAAATACCGGCTCCCAGCTCGAATGCATCAAACATCAGCTATTGATGGTCATGGTATTGCCCCGATAAGGGCTTTAAATCACGACCAGCCTTTAATGACTGGTTGATGTGGTCATTGATACCGACACGAATCATATTGAGATCATTCTTTAACGTGTCATAGTGAAAGGTAATCCGTTGATTTCCCGGTGAGTCCTGTTGAATATCATCGACTCGTGTCATTAAGTAGTCGATTTTCTGAACCAGTTTTGCCAGGTTATTGCGTTCAAGGTCAGCATCGGCATTGACCGAATTCATGCATAAAGTTAATAAAAAAGCAGAAGCGAGTTTAGTTATCGTTAATTGGCTCATAGGTGTTTTTTGAATAAGGCCGACGTTAAAAAGATAGCCATGCCAAAAACTATCATGGCAGGTACAAATATCAGGTTAGGGTGTATAGAAAACGGAATACCTAGATAGAAAAACCAGGTAGACATGATGGCTGGTTTAATCCAGGGTTTTACATGGTGGTAGACCATGGCTCGTTCTATCCCACCACCATAAATACGTAATTCCCGTTGTACTAAGCCATCGATAAGTGCAGCTGTTCCAATCAGTAAAAAAGCGGGCATGGAGAGTGTGGCTACAGTGACTCGAACAGCAAAGATCAGTGTGGTATTCATTAGCGCCTGGAAATAGTCACTAACAGTCCAGGCAACACGCGCAATGGATAGACGTATGCTGGACGCATCCACAGGGGCATTTTTTAACCAGTCATAAAAATGAATCAGGTGGGTCCATTCAAACACGTAAAATTTGACAAATATGGCTGCATCAAATGCAGCCAGTGCAGGTGAACTGCCGGTTATCGAGGTCGCAAAATCATCGTTTAAATATCCCAGCTCCTGCTTTAACATGCGTTCACTGTGGGTAGAACCTTCTTCTGGCCAAATAACCATCATGCCGCCCCATTCGATAGCCACAGCAATTAACCAGGCCAATAACAGGAATCCCAGTAAATCGAAAAATCCCGATAAGATTCTTAAGGTAAGCGGTACGTGCTTTTTACGTTGCACATATTGGCTGGGTGCTGAATGTTGAGTTTGTTCTACAGCCATTATTCAGCTCCCATTGAATGGTGAGCTTTCAATGAATGTCGTATAGCGGATTCATCAAATGAGGGTACGAACTGGTACCAGTCTTCACTGCTGTTATAGCGTTCACGCATTTCGACAGACATAGCTGACAGATTTGAGGGTAAATCTACCAGGTCGGCTGGATCGGTCAGTGGTAGTCTTATTTTGTAAGGCTTGCCTCCATCCAGCAATGCGAAAGCCTGACCTTTGGGCAAAGACACAAAGTCATTCGGATGAATCAACTTGCTTTGTTGCGTGGTGATACGTTGTTCAGTTTTCGAAATAAAATGCAGGTCGTTATCGATATCACTCGAATCGGTAGCACCGGAAACCGTCATCAAGTGATCAATTTCAACTTCACGTAACTGTTCTGTAAACATTTCTGCGGTCGCTGTTTCTCGCACGCGCAGCATAATCATGGAATTAAAGTTTCCCGCTACCTGCCCTGCTTTGGCTTTATTGTTGAGGCGAGCTTCTACGTCAGACCAGGTTTGTGTATAGGCTGTTACCTGATAACCGGCACCACCGGCTTTATTCAGCATCGGAATAAATTCATCGCCAATTAATTCATTAAACTCATCGGCATGAATACAGACTTTGGTATCTTCAAAATCTACAGAGTCAGGTAACCCAGAATTTACACCGTGTTTGTATTTACGACCTGCTAACGAAGTTAAATCCGCAAACATGGAATTACCAACTGCACCCGCCACTTCGCCATCGGTTAATGCATCCAGTCCCACATAAACTATGGATTTAGTGCGAATAACGGTCGCCCAATCAAAGATGGGCCGCTCATCAGTTTGATCGAGATAATCGGGAGACAATAATTCACTGACTTTGCCAGAGGTTAACTTGTCCATTAATGGCAACAGGCTCGACACCAGCTTGTCGTAATACCCACGATCATATTCAAAAGTTCGAGAGAGGCTTGAGGCAATAGAGTCGAATATTTCTTGTTCCTTGCAATAGTGCCAAAGTGCAATGACGGCATGGTCACGATTACTCATTTCACGTGCTATGCGGTATTTTTTATTATCGGGATCTTTGAATGCTTCCTGTATCCACTGAACCTTGGATTGATAGCCTTCTGGATCGTGTTTTTCAGCCAACATGCTCATGTAATCACGCACCAGAGGTTCAATATTCTGGCCGTATTCACGGATCATTTCATAATCGACCTTACGGCCTAAACCACTCATGGCCTGGGCGATGACATTCACATAACGCCAGACAAAGTCTTTAAATGCTGCAGACTGGCCTTCACCTGGTAAAGATTGTGCAATTCGATTGGCTACTTCCGTTATTCGGGTAAAAGAAGATACAGGGTTGTAACGTGCTGAGAATTCAGGAAACCCAAGGTGAAAGCAGTAAAAGTTATCAAGTCGACCGGCCTTTTTAGCCGCTCCATACATGCGGATTAATAAATCGGCATCACCTTTTGGATCAAACACGATGACTACTTCACCACGATAAATATCCTGTGTGATCAAGAGTTCTGCCAATCTTGTTTTACCGACACGAGTAGTGCCTAACACCAGGGTATGCCCTACCCGATCAGCAATGTTCATCGCAATCGGTCGCTCACCTTCATAAAGCCCTACAGCATGAAGAGAAGGCTCACCTCCGACAGGGGGTAAATTAGCGACTGGTAAATTTAACAATACCCACTTTAAAAGTCTGAAGGGTAAAAACCATTTAAAGCGGTTTAGAAAGTTAATGAATGATTGATAGACTATGAGATAAAACACAAACCAGGCATGCTTTTCATGTTTCAGTTCAAATGATCTTGCCCATAGAAAGATTTTTGAGTGTTCTTTATATTCACGGCCATCTTTTCGGTTTAAATCTGCTAGTCGTTGAGCATGGCGTTGATCCCACAGAAATCCTCGACCTAGAAATAATTTAAGATTACTAACCGGTATGTTTTTATCTTTTAAAATATAAGGCGATATGCGTTTCAATCCATGTTGGTAGCGTAAGATTTTAAATCCCTGAATAAACCGTTTTACACTTAACATGAAGAGTCCTGCTGCACAGGTTGCGGCAACCACTGGGGTCATCATGAAATAGGACGGTGCCATAACCGATAGCAAAGCCAGCAAGCCATAGGAGATTGCTGAATACAGTTCCACCGGAGGGCGCAATAAATTTTCAACTAACTGATTATTACTCATTGCTCGATAAACCGTTGAGTAATGAGAACGGGATAGTGTTTGATGGAAAAGAATTTCGCTATCGCATCACCATTTACCGGTGACATAGAAACACCTGACAAGGCTGTGACGACCTGCTGAACTTCATCAAGATTTTTGGCTGAGACTAACCAGCAAAGCACATTATTTTTTAATAAAACTGATCGATACTTTTTTATCCAGGAAAGTGACCTTTCATCACTGCCAATGATACAGACTGGAGAAACCAGTTGATCAAATCGAACTTTCCTTGGTTTTATAAGCCCGGGTGAAAGTTTAGTGGTGGTAACTGGCAACCAGTTTGCAGGATCTTTAGAATCATTGGATTCATCTATTTCAACGGCTTTATCGGTAGCCCACATTTTGCCAAAATCAGGAATGGAGATGCCTTGCAGTATTTGTTTATAGCGATATGTCGGAACGGTTTTGCCGCTATCAAATAACACAATGGGTTCGGCATGAACGACATTAACAATGGTCAACAAAATAATAATGAGAGTACTTCGAGACTTCAAAATGCGACGCCCATAAGTCGAGTAAAATGAGTGCGCACCTTTTCACGGTATGAACTCGCTTTCACAGGATCGGAAGGACTGTGATACGCACCTACTGCATATTCCCAGGAGCCAGACTTTTCATAGAGTTCTTTGAGGTAATCTGATCCAGCTCGAATATTGGTAACGGGATCAAATGCATCATTTAATGAATTAAAACGATGCTTGTGCCAAAACCAACTGATCTGCATTAAGCCAATATCACAACTCTCGCCTGAAGTGATAAAATGACTGGCAACATTAAAAGCAGCCTGGCGGGAAGCGAAAAAATATCCATTCCCTTCACAGTTCAATGTCCAGGGCCAGGGTTTATCGATGCCTTCGATTAAACCATTGGGTGGTCGGGATTCCTGCAATGCGATGGCATAGAGAATGGTAGCTGGAACTTGTTGCCTCACACTTACCTGCTGATAATAGGCAGGCACTTCAGCAAATGATTGTGAAAAAAAGAAAATGAGAACCAAAGGAAAAAAGCGAATCATTTGACTTCACTCACTTGATTACTGGCTTTATTAAAGTAATACAAGGAAGGTTCTGCAGGCTGTCCAAACTGTTCAATCAAAGCTGAATCTGGATTTAATGTTATCGTACCTACTTCGACTGACTCTGGTGATATGCCCTGCTTTGTCGCCCACTGGGTAATAGCCTGGCGACTATCATTTTTAAAATGGATATCCAGTGATACGCCTAATTGAAGTGAGTTAAGAACCTGTTTAAGCATACTGTTACAGGCATTACACTGTGTATTTACAAAAGCGATATAGCGATCACCAAACTCACCTTTGACACTGGCTTTGGGCACAGAAAGTAAAGAGGCTTTTGCACGACCAATATTTAGTTTCGATGGATCTACAACAGGCAATTTACCGTATAGCTCATGAAATGCTTGGTTGTATGCACGATCTAATAGGATGACTTTCTGAGCATTATCGAATTCGAGTTTAGCCAGCTTTTCTGCATAACGTTTTCTCTCACTGTCAGACCTGGCATTAAGTCCCAGTACGGTAATGGGGTCTAAATCCTTCCACAGAAACTTACCTTCACTCTGCATAATCTGTTCATACCGTACCCAGTCTTCAGAGCTGATATTCCAAACTTTAGATTGATAATCTGTCGATGTAGATTCAATGGATGAGACGTTGGCCGTTCCAAATGTCGATTGATTTACGGTGGTGTCAGCCAATGTACTGAGAGAGGAAAACAGCAATCCTATTAACAGAATCTGCTTAACCATGGAATGTAACCTCGACGGTACGCCCTGATAATTCAGGGTTATTATGCAAAATCATGATATGGGAGGTATCTAATCCCTGCGCTTTCCAATACTTTCGAACGGCTAATGCCCTGCCGACGGAAACTTGCTCACGGTACAAATTTGAATCTACCAATATTTCATCGGGTAATATCAGCCCTCTGATATGAACATTATTTGAACTTGAAACCTGATCTATTAATGCATGAGTCGCAGCACGACCTTGAGGACCAAGGACTCTTAAGTGATGGGCAAAAATGATTGAATTTGATGTTGCATTCTTATTCGCTTTTAAACTTACGTCTCCTGAAGTTAAACTCGAAACTGGAACAGTTTTTAGCTTGTCAGATTTCTTAATTCCTTTAAGTCGCTGAATTGCATCCTCCCGGTTTATTGAGGGAGCCTGAGGTTCTCCTGAATTTTCAGAATCAACGATAGGTGCTTGATATTGATATTGAGATTTATTAACTTCATTATTAACGTCTTCAATGTAAGCGTTATCGACAGCAGATTGATTAGCTGCAACTTGATCCATCAGCTGATTATTGGTGCTTTGTAATACTTCCCTTCGGTTTTCTTCAGTACACCAATATTGCCTAAGTGACCAGGTAGTTGTCAGGTCCCGTTGAGTCGACCTGCAGTTAGAGACCTGATGACCTATATCTTGTTTAGGAGATTCTTCAATGGCATGAACTACAATAGGTTTATTTGCCGCGCATCCGCTAATCAGCATGACAAGACTCATGTTCAATAGCAGGCCATTAATAGGGAAATTGATTACAGACATAATTTCACCGACTGACTTTTTTGGCTGACTTCCATACAACCAGACACTAAAATTGAATCAATGCGCCAGCCTGCAAGTACCTCATTGACTCCTACTCCAACCCTTGTTTTTTGATGAGTAACAATGGCCACAGGTTTTGAATTCCAGATCTGGACACTCATTAATGTAAAAGGAGGAACGCTTATTTTCTTTTTGATTGGTTTTAAGCCAGTTTTTGATTTATCGACAAACTGCTTTTTTAATATCGCGACCGATTCACCCATCTTTTGTAAATTGTTACTCAGCAAAGTTATTTGAGACTGCATATCGACAAAGTTGACACTTTGCTGATCTAATGACTGAAACTTCGTGAATAAAGTCGTATCCATCTCGGCTTTAAAATCTGCAAGCCCACGAGTTAACGTTTCAATAGATGTTGATAAAGAAGAAATTCTGCCAGTTAATTCACTTTGAGCCGTAACCAGGCTGGGGATAGAGGAAAGCAGCTCCTGGTTAGAAGGTGACAAAAGACTGTAAGCCGATTCTATGTTTGCATCGCCCGGTAGGTTGTATCCATTTCCTGAATCCCTGGATAGTAATGTTGATTTTAATGGCTCTTTTATCAGAACATTATCAGTAAATTCCCCCTTACCATTGGCTAAATATAAAGCTACTCCACCAATGGAAACTCCAACCAGTAATATGATCATTGTTATGGCTGAACGATTTATGGGTGAAGATTTAGATAATTTATCGTCAGCCTCAACATTGATTTCATTATTCACTAGCAACTTCTCCATGCTCAAAAGAAAGTTGGTAATCATTAATCAGCTCAAATGAAATTAATCGGTGAACAGGATCGATAATCAGATCCCATGATGAGCCTGACAATGTTTTTAATGCAGTACGTAAGGACACTGGACCCAGTGATCGATGAATATTGGGTAGCGGTGAATTGAGCAGAATAGATAAATTAGGATCAACAGCGCTCGGATCAGCAAGACGAAACCCTGAATTAATCAGCATGATATCCAGAGCTGAACCGACAGTATCGACAGACAGTGGAAACTTTATTTCG
>Ga0233440_1003955_pt1 | contig 10754 bp, 8 predicted proteins | sample SI_123_September_5_FD_182791 | JGI IMG/M metagenome (GOLD analysis project Ga0233440, IMG submission 182791) | Seawater microbial communities from Saanich Inlet, British Columbia, Canada - SI_123_September2016_120_MG | ecosystem: Environmental > Aquatic > Marine > Inlet | place: Canada: British...
GCTATTTTTGTAATACATTGCTACGCGCATGTCAGTATTTTTTCTCGTTGGCTATTTGGCGACAGTTGATGAAAATGAGAACCATCAAGAACGTCGTAAGTTGTTGATATGAATGGTCGGGGCGACTGGATTCGAACCAGCGACCTCCTGCTCCCAAGGCAGGCACTCTAGCCAAGCTGAGCCACGCCCCGACTTCTATATTCAGGATTAAATCTTTTGATTTGCAGAATATGCGTTAAGTAATCTCTTTAAAACAAAATTTGAAACAGAAAAAGGACACTTAGCAAAGAGTAGTAAATTATAAATGCTTCGTCCCTATGAGGGATATTATAAAAACATTATATTTGATCAGGAATGTCTTAGGATAGTAGAGTAATTTGAAGATGTCAAATCTATTTACTGACAAAGACTGTCGACAGATGGGGTACCAATGCTACCTTCTTCGGTTAAGTCTTTTTCTATCTCAGTTTCTATTTCTTTTCTCGGATCTAATATAAGTTTTTTATACCTCTCTTTTAAGAAAGCCAACTTTTCTGTTTTATTGTAATTCTTTGTAAAATGTATCTTTAAAGTGGAAGACATCTTTCACTCCTTTTTAAACTGCAAAAAGCAACATGTTAATTATGAAGCTTAAAAAGTTTTTATGATGTGAAATACTTACTTATGCATTTCGTTTCCAGTTGTTAATGTCAAATTATATATTTGAAAGAGTCATAGTCAAGACGAATTTCACTTTTCTTTAAATATTTAAAGAAAAATTACTTTAGTATATCGAATATTACAAGGCCCATTATTTTTCCAAAATCGATTAACTCCTGAATCTTTATGGATTCATTTGCAATGTGCGATTGGTCCTCATCACCAGGGCCAAATCCAACTGCCATAATACCTTTTTCTATTAGTTGTTTGGATACTGTTACACCGGAGAATCCAATAGGTACAGGTTTTATTCCGAGTATAGACTCAGTGTGTTTTGAAATTAAGCTGATCAATGGGTTATCTGCTGATACCTGGGTAGGAGGCAGATGCGTATCAACAGTAATATCAAACTTTGCAGTTGAATTATGTTTTTTTACTGAAGTAATTATTGCATAAATATTATTCAAGATTTCTTTTTCAGTTTCACCAGGTAAATAACGTATATCAAGTTTTACTTCACATTTGGCCGGGACAATATTATGCGCTGCTCCACCGGAGATTGTGCCCAGGTTTAGGGTTGGAGGAGAAAACAACTCATGGGTCAGACATTTATATTTTAATTCTCTTAATTGATTCAATAATTCAATCATATTCCATATAGCATTAATACCTTTTTCTGGTGTTGAACCGTGGGCCTGTTTACCATATGACGTTATATTTAAAAATAAAGCTCCTTTTTCTCCAACGTCAATTATTTTCATATTGTTCGCAACATCTGGTATAATCGCATAATCAGCGGATATTCCACATTCGTCAAGCAGGTATTCTAAACCCAGACGCGAACCTTTTTCTTCATCAGCAGCGCCAATTAATAATAAACTACCATTAAGACTTGACTCATTGTCTTTTAACAATTTAGCCAATACCAACATGGGCGCCATTTGTCCTTTATTATCATTTGCTCCACGCCCGAAAATTCTGCCGTCTTTTACTACCGACTTAAAAGGATCTGTGTCCCATCCGTCACCAGGAGGAACTACATCCAGGTGACATGCAATAAGTAATGTCGGCTTTCCTTTACCTATATATCCAACTATGTTTGCTCTTCCAGTAATTTTTTCAAAAATATCATATTTGATATCATGTGCATTAAAATACTTCTTAATAATATTTACCGCTAGATATTCATTGCCGGGTGGATTTACTGTATTGGCGCCAATCAACTCAGTTGACAGGCGTACAATTTCCTCTTCATGGTCTTGCATGTAACTAATGATATGTTCTTCCATTTTGCTTACAATTAAATTACAGACGGGTGTTGTCCACTCGTTTTAGTATGAATTTAATATGTTGTTTTTTTGGGGCCGATGTCGGTAGTGTTTTGCTTTTTAGAAGTGATTGCCAAATTTTTTTTTTGATGCTGGTATTACAAAGAAAGTATAAAATATTTCGAAAAATACTTAAAGAAATATGCTATACCTGATTATCAGCTTGATCTGAGGTAGTTGTATTATTATTTACTTTCTCTTTCATTAATTTCCCCACCTTAAAAACAACAACATTTTTAGCAGGGACAAAGGCTTCCTCTCCAGTACGGGGATTTCTTGCTTTTCTTCCCGCTCTTTGCTTAACCTCAAAAACGCCGAAATCTCTCAATTCTATTCGATTGCCTTGTGATAATTCATGGACTATTCTATCGAGAAACATTTGAATTGTTTCTTTAACTAACAGTTGTGAATTGTCACTTTTTCGTACTATTTTTTCGCATAAATCTCTCTTTGTGGTAGTTTGCATTTCTTTTCATCCCTTTCTTTTGCGAAAGCCCTTTGCATCTTTTATAGGAAGCTTTCGGGACATGCTATCAAGTCTAAATGCTTATGTCAACAGGATTTTATGACTTTTATTAAAGGGGCTTTTATTTTAAAATATCTTTTGTTTGACAAATATTTATCATTCTATAAAATAAGGAACTTAGAATGTTCAAGAATTTAATACAGAAATTAATCAATTGTCAGTTGACTTGTGAAGTCAGATGACTTTATCTCATATTTAGATAAAAACCTTTCAAGGTAAACTGTGGAATAACTATATACAACAAAGGACAAAATTATGAAAATAAGAATTAGAAAGAGTTCTATTAAACGAGTTAGAATGTGTGGTTTTCGAAAAAGAATGAGCACAAAAGGTGGAAGAGCAATACTTAACAGAAGGAGAGCAAAGGGTAGGAAATTTAATACGTAGGATGGCTATGTCAGCTAATGTTTTCCGTTTTTTCTATTTTCCCTGACAAAAGCAATCTTAACGTATTTAGCGTCGCATTTGCAGCGCGTTTTTTTATATCGACTCTTGATCCGAAAAAACAATACTCTTTACACTCCAAATCATCATTTATTGCAGTTGCAACATAGACCAGTCCCACAGGTTTTGTTTGATCGATTCCTTCTTCTATACCAGTTGGTCCTGCTATTCCGGTAACAGCTAAACCTATGTCTGCCTGCATACGTTCTCTTGCGCCAGCAGCCATTGCTTTTGCAGCCTCTGCACTTATCACACCGTATTCTGTAATGAGTTTTTCTGAAACATTGAGTAAATTTTTCTTTATTTTATTGCTATAAGAAACTATTCCCCCTAAAAAGAAAGCTGAGCTACCTTGGATATTTGTCAATAAGTTTGAGACTAGGCCTCCGGTACAAGACTCGGCAACGGCTAATGTTATAGCATTTTTTTTTAAAATATTAGAAATGATATTTTCAAGTGTTTCTTCAGATTTGCTGAAAACAAACTCTCCCAATTCGTTGCAAATTTCTTCTTCAATATTATCAAGTATTGAAACAGCTTCAATCTCATCCATATCACGTAATATGATGTGAATGGAGACAATTCCATCATTTACAAGCGTACTGTAAGACAAGTACTTATCTGATTTAATTATTCGTTCGACTTTTTCGTCAAGTATAGATTCAGACATACCAAATGTATTAATTACTCTTGTATATCGTTTCCTGCTTTGCCCTGATTTTCTCTGGATATAGGGAACGATCCAATTCTCAAACATTTGTACCATTTCCGTATGTACACCAGGCAAGCAAATAATGTTGGTCTGGGCGGTGGTTACAAGAAAACCTTGGGCTGTTCCAGTAGCATTCTGGATAATAATACTCCCTTCCGGGATTTTTGCTTGTTTTAGATGATTAACATAATTCTGGTTATGTGTGTTTCCTATTAAGTCTTCAATATGATTTATTGACTTTTCGTCTGGTACTAATGCCACATTGCAGAAATCAGCGATAACTTCTCTTGTGATATCATCCTTCGTTGGTCCCAACCCACCTGTCATTATGATTAAATTAGCCCTCTCTGATGCTGCTTGAAGTGAGAATTTCAATTCCTCAGAATTGTCACCTGCAATTGTTTGATTTACAACATCGAAGCCCATTTCTGTAAGTTTTTTTGCGGCAAATGGTGCATTCAAATCTCTGGTTTCTCCGCACACAAGCTCTGAACCAACAGATATTAATTCTATTTTCATTCTTAATATTTAAATTTCCATGATCATTCTATTTGTTAATGGATCCTGTCATTGCCATACACACACAGGGTATTTTTGCCCATCTTTTTTGCTTGATAAAGGGCTTCGTCAGCTTTCCGGATTAAAGACTCCTCTGTATTGGCATCATCTGGGTATCCAGCCAGTCCTACACTTACGGTTATCGTTTCATTGTGAGGAAAACCTTTGAGGTTTGAATCAGCGACCCCTTTCACAATCCTGTCAGCAAAAACACGACCGTGTTGCTTTGCAGTTTGCGATAAAATTATGGCAAATTCATCTCCCCCATAACGTACAGCAGGATCCGTTCTTCTTACGAAAGATTTGAATATTGATGCTATCTCTTTTAGTATGATATCTCCACTCTGATGGCCGTAATTATCATTTACTTTTTTGAAATCATCAATATCAATCATTATTAATGAAAAACTGTATTTATATCTGTTCGCTCTCGCAATTTCAGCATTCAATAATTCATGAAAAAATTTATGGTTATATAGTCCTGTAAGTCCGTCTACTCTCGAAATTTGTTCAAAGTACTCTCTTTCTGCAGCACGTTTTTCAAGTGTTCTTTTATATAGTGATTTTTCAACGATAATATTAAGATATTCTAAATCTATGGGCTTCGCCAGATAATCAGTTGCACCATTTTTCATACATTCTACGGCAGTTTCTACGGATGGGAACCCTGTCATAACAACAAAATCAGTTCTGGGGGAGATTCCTTTTGCCTTTTTAACAAACTCAACTCCTGAAAGCTTCGGCATCTTCAGGTCAGTAATTATTAAATCATAAACTACATTTCTTATCTTTTCAATTGCAAGCTCAGTATCTGTACAAACAGTGACTTTATGTCCATGATCTTGTAAGGTACTTTTCATAAATTGTACGATACCCTCTTCATCGTCAACTACCATAATGTGAGTTTCTTCAGAATCAGTCTCCTTGGGTAAATGTTTTTTTTCTTCATTTGCCATACTGTTCTCCAATAGTTTATTGACTTACTCTGCCACACTTCATTTATTGTAGCATGGCGTAGAGACTTCAGCTTCAGAGAAAGTTGCCATTTGCGTGAGGGTTTTAACACCGGCTTCAATCAGGCCCATTGCCAGGACCGCCCCAGTACCTTCTCCAAGCCTTAGCTCCAGGTTTAAAACCGCTTTTTTCTGTAATTTGTCCAATGCAATCATATGGCCATTTTCAGTAGATGTGTGAGATGATATGAGATAATCATTGACCTTCGGTTCTATTGCACATGCTATTAATGCGGCGGCAGTAGAGATAAATCCGTCAATCAAGATTGGTGTCTTGTGGCTCGCCGCGGCGAGGCACAGGCCTGCAATGCCGCCTATTTCAAATCCTCCTACTTTTGAAAGGACGTCTATTGGATCAGAAGAGTCGGGTTTGTTAACACTTAAAGCCTTTTTTATGACATTGATTTTTTCTTCTACGCCATTATCGTCTAAACCGGTTCCTCTTCCTGTTACTTTTCTTAAATCTGCTCCTGTTAAACATGCAATTATTGCGCTACTTGACGTAGTATTAGCTATGCCCATGTCACCAGTAGCAACGATATCTATTCCGTTAAGGAGTTCCTCGTTAAACACTTCTATACCCACTTCCAGAGATTTTATAGCCTGTTCTCGGGACATTGCTGGTCCACGTGCAATATTACCAGTTCCGTATCCCACCTTTTTTATCTTCAAACCATCAACAGGTTCAAAATCAGCATTAACACCACAATCAACGACAACAACCCTTGCACCGACATGTTGTGCTAAAATGCATATAGTTGCACCACCATCAAGGAAGTTTTTAACCATTTGCCTGGTTACCTCTTGTGGAAAAGCGCTTACGCCTTCACAGGAGACACCATGATCTCCTGCCATTGTAAAAACAACTTTGTGCCTTATTGTTGCATCAGGTGATCCTTTTATCGAGGCGTAGATAGTTGCAAACTCTTCAAGTCGCCCAAGACTGCCAGTAGGAATGGCTAGATTGTTAAATCTATTTTTTATATCACCATCTAAATCTATCGAGACTTTCTCAATATTTTCTATTGTTTTACTTAATAGTTTCATTGCTTACCATATGAAATATTATTGTGGAGTCGATTGATAATTAGTTTATATACTATTAGTCGTGGGAAATTAATACAGCCATACTCTCAACATTGAAAACAATCGGTCAACGTCAAATGGTTTGGCCAGGTAGTCATTGGCACCAGCTTCAATACATTTAGCACGATCTCCCTTCATCGCCTTTGCTGTCAGTGCAATAATAGGGAGTTTTTTAAATCTATCTTGCTTTCTGATCTCTTCTATGGCAGTGTATCCGTCCATTTCAGGCATCATGATATCCATGAGTACTAGATGGACATCCGGATTATTGTTTAAGCATGTCAACCCTTCTTTGCCATTTTTCCCAATTAATATTTTTATGTCTTTGTCTTCAAGGACCTTTTTGATTGAGAAAACATTTCGCATATCATCGTCCACTACCAGTATTGTTTTACCGGCCATAACTGATTCTCTGTCATGGATCATTCGGAGTATCTTTTGTTGTGCTTCAGGAAGGTTTGCTTCAACGCGGTGTAGAAATAGTGTAGTCTCGTCTAAGAGCTTTCGATGGGAACCTGCGCCCTTCATAATAGTTGTTGCGGCGAATTCGTCTGTTAATTTTTTTTCTTCCTTCGTAAGTTCCCTGCCAGTATAGACAATAACAGGTAGTTGAAAGAGTTCTTCGTTTGTTCTGATTTTGTTGAGTAATTCTATACCTGACATATCGGGAAGGCTAATGTCTAACACCATGCAGTCAAACTTTCCGGTTAATATCTGGTTATAGGCTTCCATGGCGGTTGAGGAAGTCGTAATGCTGACATCTCCGCTGCCGATAACATCGGATATCATTCTTGCTTGTTCCGGATTATCTTCCACTACAAGAAGGTCTTTTACGGGTTTTGATATTATTTTATTAAATTTTTCAAATACCTGGTCAATTACAACTGGGCTTACCGGTTTTGTCACGTAATCTATAGCACCCATTTTTATGGCTTCAAATTTATTGTCAGATGCAGATATGAAATGGACAGGGATATGACGGGTTTCTGGGTTATTCTTCAGCTTTATCATAACAGTCCATCCGTTGATTCCGGGTAGATTTAAATCCAGGATTATACCGCTCGGTTTGTAATAATCTGCGAATTGAAGGCCGGTTTCCCCATCTCCCGCAACCAGACATTTAAAACCATGTTCACGTGTTAAATCCCTCAGGATTTTTAAGAATGCAGGATCGTCTTCGATAATAAGTACAGATTTATCTTCTTCCGAAATTGTTTTTCTGTCATCTTTGATGTTTTCCTCAATCTCTTTTCGGTTAATTTGTTTTTTCTTCTTTTTTCTGCCGGTGTCTGTTTCTGTTTTTACAGATGATGGTGCCGGAGAATTTTCCATTGTTTTTGTTTCTGATTTAAGTGTTTCCGGAAGACAGAGTGTAAAGGTGCTTCCTTTACCATGCGTACTTTTCATATGAATTTCGCCATGAAGCAATTTGGTAAGTTCTTTTGAAATGGAAAGCCCAAGCCCTGTTCCTCCATATTTCCTACTTGTGGTGCCATCAGCTTGTTTAAATGCTTCAAAAATTACTCTTTGTTTTTCTTCCGGAATACCTATTCCCGTATCAATAACGGAAATCAAAATAGACCTGGTTTGATCTAATTTACTCTTTGATAATTCATTTTGACGACTTATTTGCAGGGAAACACTTCCTTTAGACGTAAATTTGAATGCATTAGAAAGGAAATTTTTTATGATCTGATCAACCCTCTGTTCGTCTGTAAGAATATACTCTGGTAATCCATCTGTAATTTCAATATTAAAGCTGAGGCCTTTTTCTTCTGCGGCATGTTGGAAGTTTCGTTTTATATTTTTGCAAAAATCCTGTAAATACATATTATCTATTTGGAGGTCCATCTTTCCCGCCTCTACCTTGGAGAGATCCAGTACATCATTGATAAGATCAAGTAAGTCATTACCTGAAGAATTAATTGACAGAACGGATTCCACCTGATCTTCTGATAAACTGCCGTCTTTATTATCTCCGAGAAGTTTCGATAAGAGGAGAATACTATTTAACGGAGTTCTGAGTTCATGGGACATGTTGGCCAGGAATTCAGATTTGTATTTACTGCTTTGTTCCAGCTCTGACGCTCTTTCTTCAACAATCTTGCGGGTGTCTCTCAGATCCTTATTCTGCTTTTCTACATATTCTTTTTGTTCCTCAAGTTCTTCGTTGATCTGGCGAAGTTCTTCTTGTTGAGCTTGAAGTTTTGATTCAGAATCTTTTAAAGCAATAGTGTTTTCTTCAAGCTCTTCATTGCTTTGGCGGAGAGCCTCTTCGCGTGTCTGAAGTTCTTCTGCCTGTTGCTGTGTCTGTACCAGAAGAACCTCAGTACGATTTCTGGATATAACAGTATTCAAGGCTATAGCAATGCCCTCTGCAACCTGCTCCAGGAAGGTTAGATGGATGTCCTGGAATTCGTGGAGAAATCCCAGTTCGACAACGCCCCTTACGGTGTTATCTAATAGTAATGGGAAGATCAGGATATATTTTGGTGTAGTTTCTACTATGCCAGAATTAATGCTGATAGAATCATCAGGGCAATTTGTTAAAAGAATATGTTTTTTCTCCAATGCCACCTGGCCTACGAGTCCTTCACCGGGCATGAATTCATTCGGGGTATTCTTTCGTTGGGAGTATGCATAACTACCTATTAGTTTAAGGCGACTATCATTACCAGACATATACAGTAACCCAACCTGTGCATTTAGATATTCGGTCAGGCATCCAATAATATTCCTGCCCAATGCTTCAGTATCCTGTTCACCCTGCATTCTTACATTCAGCTCCATTTGGCCAGTCTTGAGCCAGTTATGGGTATCATTCTTTTTCATCGTCAGGCGTAAGTTGGAAATCATATCATTAAAGCTGTCTGCTAATTCACCAATTTCTCCTCTGGATTTTATCTCAATATTATGGTCAAGTTCTCCTTCTGAAACGCTCTTTACCACTCTTGAAAGCGTGGTTATAGGTTTGGTTATACTTTTTGCTATAAAAAAGCATAGTATAAACATTGCTATTGCAGAGCCGCCTGTCAAGCCGGAATAGATGATAACAGAAACTATCTTTTCCGAGGATAACGCTGTCGCTTCTTTAAGAATTTCCTGGAGTTGAACATCTTCGACTCTTTTTAAATCGTCAATTCTTCCTGTTGCGGCAGCAAAAACTAATTCGGGTCTCAGCTCAAAATTACCATAAGCAAGATTTTCACTGATCTGCTTGCGTATATCCATTACGGCCTTAATATTTGATTCGCTCATTTTTTTGCGAAACTCTTTCAATATTTTTTCTGTAATCTGGTATTTAAAAGCAGCTAACAATGCATCCTGTCCTTTAGATACCAGCATCCAGGCGCCCATCTCTGATTGAGTGACGGGTTTATCTTCCGCTACGAAACCGGTCATAATCGCCCTTTCACGGCTTGCCATTTCTTTGGCCATGATGAGATTGACACAGGCCGTAAATGGAAAAGAAAGTTCGGAGTCCTTAATAATTACACTTGCCTCCTGAAATGTTCCTATGATGTCGTCTATTATCTCGGAATAGAGTTCATTGGATTCCTCATTTCCTATTGCCAGTGAAGTAATCTTTTCTCTGATAGAAGGCAGTTTCCACAGTTTTTTTGAAGAAGCATTGATACGTCTGGCAAATTTATAGCCAAGTTTTACCATATCCAATGATTTTATGTCTTCTTCCATGACAGTGTAATACCTGTCAGTCAGTAGTCTCTGCTTTTTCATTGTGGCTTTCATGTTACTTCCATTACTGGCGATGTATCCGGAAGATGATCCACACTCTCTCTGTAATTGGTGAACAACCTGGTTGGCAACTACCATATAATCTGCGATACTCTTAATCTGTTCAGTCTGTTTTTTTGCATCAAATTCACGAAGCAACAGAATTGCCATGAATCCACCTACTATCAAGGCCGGGATCAATGCCAATACTATCAACTGCTTTATCAGCCCTAATCCTGGAGATCGTTTAGACTCTTTCCGCTTTTTCCGAAGATCGTCATTTTTCATATCAAATTCCTAATAGGTTTGGTGGAAAATATTCTTGATAATATCTGTTGTGGAGGCTGGTGGAATAATGATAGCTCTTTTCATGATTCTGCCTTTTAATGTTAGTTTTCCAATACCTGAATTCTATGTTTAATAGGTTCTCTTAATTTCCGAAAATTTTGTGTTTTCTTGATTTGGAAACTTGAATTGTAGCTTTCAATTAAATGCGGGCCATTTGAAGAGGTAATTTTGTTGGTATCCTGTCCATAAGTACATAAATCTTGGGTAATCATCATCTGCTGCTGAGGCGTGAATACCAAACTTGATTGTTCGATTTCCAAATAAATTATCCATTGAACCTTCAAAAATTTCTGCCAGATTAAACATTCTTTTATATTTTATAATTTTTGCTTCCTTTAAACCTGCTATCTCTTTAGCTAAAGTGA
>Ga0233440_1003961_pt1 | contig 10744 bp, 9 predicted proteins | sample SI_123_September_5_FD_182791 | JGI IMG/M metagenome (GOLD analysis project Ga0233440, IMG submission 182791) | Seawater microbial communities from Saanich Inlet, British Columbia, Canada - SI_123_September2016_120_MG | ecosystem: Environmental > Aquatic > Marine > Inlet | place: Canada: British...
CATCAAATAAATTAGTTGTATATTCAGATAGTGATAGTTGTAATGATGTATATGATCCAGATGATAATGCAGCAAGAAATGAATTAATAACAAATTTACAAACAGCATATAGTGGAACAATATTAGAGTCAAAAGATGGAATTAAAGATTTTGTAAATATAGATTTAACAGATGCAGTTGCACTAGATTCAGTATGATCATATATAGTTACAAATAACTTATGATGAGAAATAATAGCATGAAAAGCCTGAACATCCGTATCAATAAATTTTGATGTGGAATGAAATTATGTACAAGAAAATTCCTCTTGAACTGATTTTTCTACTTGAAAAGTTTTATTAGCTACTCCTGTGCCATCTACTCCTGTACCGACTTCTAAGATTGATAGTGTTATTTGAAATGTTTCTATATCCAATTCTACAACATTATCTACAGGACATGCTAATTCAAGTACAAATGAAATTATATTTATAGAACCAGTTAATATAACAACTCTTAATAATGCGTGAAATCTTTGACAATGATGATGATCAACTCCTATGACCTGAGCAAATTCATTTGAATATTGGGATTGAGTTAGTCGGATTAGTTCAGAATATAATATTACTGCTACTTATTGATACTGAGTTATTAATTTTCCTTATTTAAATATAAATATAACAACAACTAAAATAAAAATTAGAAGTATGACTTATCATTCTTGATGATATTATAATTATTTATTACAGATAATGGGTTCGAACTGAGCTTCATTTTACGTAACAACAACTAATAATTCACAATTAGATGTCAGTGCAGCAGCTTCAATTTGATCGGTATCATTTACATCTACAAAACCATCTACTACAGATTTGAAATATTTAGTATCATTTGATGGTAGAGTTACATGGAAGTATTGGGATTGAAGTGCATGGCAAGCATCAGTTTTATGAGATATATCTACAAACTGAATGACAGAAACTATGTTATGATGACTTAATTCAAGTATTTTTTGATCAGCATGATGATTTGAATCATGAACTACTACAACTCTAGATTTTGCAGTTAATTTAGAATCAACAAGTTGAGCAACTCCAGAACTAGATAAGATAAAAGTATTTGTAAAATAATTATAAAAAAAACAGGTTTAAAACTAATTTAAACTTGTTTTTTTGAAAAAATCAATATACTTCATTAGTTAAAAAAATATTATCTAAAATAATCAGAAAAAATGTTAGGAAAAGTAACAATTATTGGTAGACCAAATGTATGAAAATCAAGTTTTTTCAATATGTATACTGGTCATAAAATAGCTATTGTAGCCGATGAAGAAGGTACTACAAGAGATATTTCAGAGTATGAATATTCAGATGAAGAAAATGAGTTAACATATATAGTTTCTGATTCTGGTTGATTAGATTTTTCTAGTAACACAGATGAAATAACTAAGGATATTGCAGAAAGAACAGAAAAAGCTATCAAAGATAGTGATTTATTAATCTGGTTAATCGAATATGATAGAGTAACAGAATTAGATGAACAAGTTTTAAAAGTTTTGAGAGACTACAAAATAAAAGATGTAATAATAGCTGCAAATAAAGCTGATAATGAATCAAAAGTGATGGAAGCATATTCACTTGCCTGATTCTGAGAATCTTTAGAATTTTTTCCAATTTCGGTTTCACATAATAATTGAGTAAAAGAAATTAGACAATTTGTAGCTAAATTCATGACTTCAAAGGGGTTAAATTATGAATATGAAGATATAGATGATTCTTATGTAAAACTTGCAATGGTAGGTAGACCAAATGTATGAAAATCAAGTTTGATTAATGCTATTACTTGAGAAAATAGAGTGATGGTAAAGGATTTAAGTGGTACAACTAGAGATAGTATTGATACAAAATTTAAATGGAATAATAATGATTTTGTGTTAATAGATACTGCTTGAGTGAGAAGACTTTCAAAAGTATGAATCAGAAATATAGAAGACTGGTCAGTTATGAGAACAAATAGAGCTATTACTAGAGCTGACGTTATTGCTGTAGTTATAGATTGATTTGATGGAATAGTTCATCAGGATTTATCAATTATTTCAAAAACTCTAGAAGAAAATAAATGACTAGTAATTGTTGTTAACAAATGGGATAAAGTTTTAGCAAAAGACGGTGTAGATAAAGAAAAAATGATGAATAGATATATTGATTATCTGAAATCAAAAATAGAATTCTTACCTTGGGTTTCTGTAATATTTACTTCAGCTGTTGATAGAAAAAGAGTAGATGAAATATTAGAATCAGCTGTAAATATTAAAACTGAAAGATTTAAAAGAGTGAAAACAGGTATTTTTAATAATTTTATGGAGCAAGTTGTTTATAAACATCCACCAACAGGTAATAAAAAATCTCATTCACCTAAAATTTACTACTGAGCACAAGTTGATGTTAATCCACCAAAATTTGTACTAACAGTTAATAATCCAAATCATTTTCATTTTTCTTATAAAAGATATTTAGAAAATAGAATCAGAGATAATTTTTGATTCTTCGGAAGTCCGATTGTTATTGAATATAAATGAAGAGGTAAACATAAAGATGTTACAAAATAAAAAAGCTAGTATTTCTAGCTTTTTTTTATAAACTAATATCAATATATAAAATAAAAATAATTTATGAATAAAATACAATCAATAAACCCATTTAATAATGAGCTAAATGCAGAGTTTGATTTATTAACAGAAAATGAAATATTAGAAAAAATAAATATAGCAAATGACTCTTTTAAAAAATGGAAATTAGTAGCTAATTCTGATAAAAAGAAATTATTTATTAGATTATCAGAACTATTACTTGAAAAACAGGAAGAACTTGCAAAATTAGATGTTATTGAAATGTGAATGACTTATAAAAATGCTTTAGCTGATATTAGTAAATCAGCTTCTTGAATCTTATGGTTTGCAGAAAATTTTGAAAATATTTTGAAAGAAAAAGAATTTAGTGAGTGATGAATTAATTGAAAAATAGCTTATGAGCCACTTTGAGTTTTGTATAGTGTGGCTCCTTGGAATTTTCCATTTAATCAAGTATTAAGAAATGCTATCCCAAATATAATTGCTTGAAATGTAGTATTAAACAAACATGCATCCAATGTTCTGATGGTAGCTCAAAAAATAGAAGATTTATTTTTAGAAGCTGGTTTTAATAGATGAGTATTTACAAATTTATTTATTTCTCCAAAATATTCTGAGTTAATTATTGAAAATGAATTAATTAGATGAGCAAACATTACATGATGAGATTTTGCTTGAAGAAATATCTGAGCATTGTCTTGAAAAAATTTAATTCCTTCAATTTTAGAATTATGATGAAATGATGCCTTTGTAGTTTTGGAAAATAATGATATAGATAGAATAGTTAATGATGCGGTCTCAGCTAGACTTTGAAATTGCTGACAAAAATGTAATTCAGCAAAAAGATTTATAGTGCTTAGAGAATATTATGAAGAATTTTGTGAAAAATTTACAAAAAAAATGAGTGAACAAAAATTTTGAGATCCTATGGATGAAAATAATTTACTATGACCATTGGCAAAAAGAAGCTTAATTGATGAAATAGAAAAACAAATAAATGATTCAATAAATTTATGAGCTATATTATTAACTTGATGAAAAGCAATTTCAGAGGATTCAAATTTGTTTCCACCAACTGTATTAAAAGATGTAAAACCATGAATGAAAGTTTTTGATGAAGAAGTATTTTGACCAGTTGCTCCTATAATTAAAGCTAAAGATTTAAATGAAGCTATTAGTCTAGTTAATAACTCAAAATTTTGACTTGGTTGTAGTTTGTATTGAGATAATATAGATGAATTAAAAGTAATTTCACAAAAAATAGAAACCTGAAATGTATTTATAAATAAAATTGTTACTTCATATCCATTTTTGCCATATGGTTGAATAAAACAAAGTTGATATTGAAAGGAGTTATGAGAAAGGTGACTGAAAAATTTTGTAAACGAAAAAGTAATTATTTATTAATAAAAAAATATTATGATACAATCTACACTTTGAATAATGATAAAGGATAATAAAATATTTCTATGAGAGAAAAAAAGGTGATTTGCTAAATGAGTATTAAATTGAGTATGAGGAAAATCTGAATGAGATGAAACTATAGAAGAATGTATGATTAGAGAAGCAAAGGAAGAAATATGAGTAGATATAGAAAAAAAAGATTTAGAAAAAAAGGCTTTATTGCATTTTTATTTTGAAAATAAACCAGAATGGAATATGGATGTATTCATATTCAATATTATTCAATATGAATGAGAAGTAGTTGAAACAGAAGAAATAAAGCCTTTATGGTTTAGCTTAGATAATATACCTTTTGATAGAATGTGGGCTAGTGATACCATTTGGTTGACTAGAATTTTGAGAGCTGAAACAGATTTAGAATATAATTTCTACTTCGATAAAGACAATTGAAAGATGATAAATTATGACTTAATTAAATAGTATTATAAAAATATTGATTTAATCTCAAAATTTGCTACAATAATAGATGTTTATTTATATAATTTTTTTATTATGAATACTAGTGAGATTGTTCAGTTATTAGGGGTAGTATATTTAGTATTTGGTTTAGCTTTTGTTTTTAATGCAAAGTATTATAAATGAGTGGTTAAAGATGCAATAAAATCAAAAACAACTGTTTTATTTTGATGATATGCTTCATTAGTTATAGGTTTTATAATAGTTAACTTTTATAGAGAATGGACTCTATCTGGAGATGGATTAATTACCTTACTATGATGGATAGCATTATTTAAATGAGTCTTTGCATTAATGAATCCACAATGATTCGCAAAATTTTCAAAGGTATTTTTAAAATGAAAAAGCTTTAATATGATGTCATACGCATTAACTATCGTAGGTATATTACTTATGTATTATTGATTTATAGTATTATAATTTTAAAATCTATTTTTACTAAAGAAGAAATTGACTTATACTCAATTTCTTTTTTAATTCTTACAAATTTCTTACATTTTATGTTTATATTATAAATTAATCTAATATTAAAATGTACAATTTATGGTATATAAAAAAGGAGTAATATAAATACAAAATTGTTATTCATTATAAATATTATGATTAGTAATTTAACTCTTAACATAATTAATATTATGAACAAAATAAAAATAATGTCAGTAGCACTTTTAGTAGCTGCTATTAGTGCTATTGGATTATCTAGTACTTCTGCACACCATATGTCTGCATATGAAGATGCATGAATAAATATTCCAGAAACATCTCCACATTTGGATATGGTGTTTTAATTGAAAAGAGGTTAATTTTAAATTAACCTCTTTTTCTTACTCTTTTCTTAATACTCATATATATAATAGTAGTATCTTCAAAAGAAGAGACATTATAATATATTCTAGGTATTAAAAGTATAACTTTTCTTACCTAATCCTTAATATTAATATATATAATGTATTTAATCTCATAAAACAAATGTACAATTTATAAATAATAAAAAAAATTGGCACACATTTATTTATATAGATTAAATTTAAAACTTTAATATTAATATCTATTATTATGAAAACAAATAAAATAATATCTGTAGCATTATTAGTTGCTATGATTTCAACTATTGGTTTAACTAGTGCCTCTGCTTCATATGGTCAATGAAATGGGCAATGAAGTTCTATGACAGAGGAACAAAGAGAAGAAATGCAAAATATGACAGAAGAAGAAAGAGAGGCATATATGGAAGAAAATGAAATAGAAATACAAGATGATGACGGTGATTGAATTCCAAATAAAGATGATGAAGATTTTGAAAGAGATGAAGATGGTGAAAATAAACCAGAAGATGCCTGAAATTGAAATAAATCTTGAAATGGCTCAGAAATGGCTGAACAAAAATGAAACTCAAACTCTGCATTAAAAGCTAAATACAAAAATACATATGAAGAGAAATATTGAGCACTTATTTCTAAAATGGACGATGAGGGATTAAATACATTTATTGATAAAATAGACGATATTGCTGAAACAGTTGAAACATGAGATTATTCAAATGAAACAAAAGAAAAATTTAATGCTATGTTAGATGCATTAAGAGAAATAGCTGAAGATAATTTAGATATAGAGGATGAATTATTAGATTGATTATTTGAATAATAATTTAATATCATTTTAAAGTTAGTAAATAGAAAGAGATAATGAAAAAAGAGGCTAATTTTAAATTAACCTCTTTTTCTTACTCTTTTCTTAATAGCGATACTTATAATAGTAGTATCTTCAAAAGAAGAAACATTATGAAATATTTTAGCTAAAGAATAAAAATAAAACAAAATTCTTACTTAGCTCTTAAATATAAATAGTATAATGCTAATATCTTCAAAAGAAGATAATTTAAAATCTAATATAACATGTCATGAAAACAAATAAAATGATAGCTAGTTGATTAGCTGCAAGTGCAATAATTATGTTAAGTGTTGGTTCTACTTCTGCAATGTATGGTGAATGAGGGTGACAAGGTGGTCAAGGTCAAAGATGAGGATGACAAAATATATCACAATATATTACAGATGAACAAAGAGAAGAATTAGAAAGTATGTCAATGGATGAAAGAAGGGAATACATACAAAAAATAAGAGAAGAAAATGGACTTACAACTCAAGGAAAATGAGGACATTGAGAAGATCATAATCCAGGGGATATGATAGCTGATATTCCAGCTTCAGATTTATCTGATAAAGAAAAAGAAATATTATCATATGGATATAGTGAAGAATTATTAGCTCGTGATGTATATAATTATTTATACGAGTTATATGGTGAAGAAATATTTTCTAGAATAGCTGATTCAGAACAAAAACATATGGAAGCTGTTGAAGTATTACTTGATAGATATGAACTTGATATACCAAGCGGATATGGTGATTTACAATCTACTTACGAAGCATTAATCGCTGAATGAGAAAAAGGATTAAAAGAAGCTTTGGAAGTTGGTTTACAAATAGAAATTCTTGATATAGAGGATATAGAGGAAGCTATTAAGGAAACAGATAATGATGATTTTAAAATAGTATTTACTAATATTGGTGGCGCGTCATTTAATCATATGAAAGCATTTGTAAATGCCTTAAATGACAATAATTTAACTACTGATATAGAAACATGAGAATTTTTATCAGCTGATGATTTAGAGTCTAGATGACCATTAAAATATAAATTAGCTGAAAGACTAGAGGTGGCATGAGTAGAATTACCTGAACAAGTATCTAGTGAAACTTTAAAAGAAAAATGACCTAAAGATGGAGGCTCTCATGGTTCTAGAGATGGAAATATGAGAGATAGTGATGAAAGAAAAGCTTGAATGAGAGATTGAAAGTGAAGAGATGGAGATTCTATGAGAAATAATAATAGTGCAAACTATAATAAATATGCAAATAACTCAGTACTAAAAGCAAAATATAAAAGTACTTACGAAGTTAAATATTGATCAGTTATTTCAAAAATGGATGATTCAGCTCTAGAAAATTTTATCGGAAAAGTTGATGATATATTAGAAAAAGTTGCAACTGGCGATTATTCAGATGCTACAAAAGAAAAATATAATGCTATGTTACTTGCATTAAGAGAAATTGCAGTAGATAATATAGATGAATGAGATATACTTGAAGGATTATTTGATTAATCTAAATAAAAAAAACAGAGAATTAATTCTCTGTTTTTTTATTTATCTTTATTTTACTACAAAAACTATTATAATAGTTTTATTATTGTTTTAGAAATAATTATTATGTCATTACAAAGAACTGCTACAGTTGTATCATCTATAACAGCTTTTTTACTACTTGTTATCAAATTTTTTGTTTGAATCGTAAGTGGTTCCATTGCTGTTTTATCAAGTGCTATTGATTCACTTTTAGATTTATTCGTGTCTCTCTTTAATTATTTTGCAATTCATAATTCAGAGAAAAAAGCAGATAGTAAATTCAATTATGGTAGATGAAAAATAGAAGCATTAGCATCACTTATAGAGTGAGTAATTATTACATTATCTTGAATATATATATTCTACGAAGCTGTAATGAAAATAATTAACGAAGAGACGGTTTCTTATCTTTGAAGCTCTATTGCTATTATGCTTATATCAGTTGTTTTAACTTGAGGATTAGTATATTTCTTAGAATATGTTGCCAAAAAGACTAATAACCTTGTTATTAAATCTGATGCACTTCACTATAAAACAGATCTTTATTCAAATGCATGAATTCTTATATGATTAGCTGTTATTTATTTTACGTGAATTTATTATATAGATTCAGTTATATGAATAATAGTAGCTATTTATATTATTTATTCTGCATGGGAATTAATTCAAAACTGATATTTATTATTACTTGATGCTGCTATAGATGAAGACGAAGTAGAAAAAATTATAGAAATCATAAAAGGTCAGAAAATGGTTACAAATTTTCATGAACTTAAAACTAGGCAGGTATGAGATATAAAACATGTTGAAGTACATATTGTTTTTAATCCAGAAATTTTATTAATTGATGCCCACAGAATAGCAAATCATATAGAAAATAAAATACCAAAAATAGATACTAATCATGAATGGGATGTATTAATTCATCTTGATCCATATGATGATTCTCCAGAATCAGAGAAAATTTAGTTTAAATTTTTTACAATATTTGAATGGAAACATGGTTATTATATGCTATAATTTCAGTTTTTACAGCTGGCTTACATAATTTTGCCCTTAAAATAGCTGCAGAAAGGCATTATAATGTAGGGTTAATTAGCTCTTACTCGTATTTAGTTGCAATCATTTTTTCACTATGATATTTTATATTTGCAGGAATTAATTTTTCTATGGATACATTATATTTATTAATGTTTTTAGCTTTTTTAAATGGTTTCCTTTTTTTACTATCAATGTTTTCAAGAATAGAATGATTAAAAAGTATAGATACAGTTATATTTTATCCATTATATAAGATGGTATGACCAGTAATTGTTACAGTTATAAGTTTTGTATACTTCAATGAAACATTAATATTAAAAGAAATTTTATGAATAATACTTGGTATATTAGTTCCATTATTACTTATAACTAAAGTAGAAAATAAAAGACAAAAACATCTATTTAAATGAGTGATATTAATATTAGTAACCGCAATCCTTACAGCTATAGCAACTACTGCTACAAAACAAGTAATGGTAAATGATTTAGATATTATGACATTTGTTTTTTTCTCATCAATATTTTGATTTATTTTTTCTCAAATTGCATATAGATCATTAGCTAAAACAGAAATCAAACAAAATAAAAAATGAATAATTAAATTTTCTATTATTTCTTGAATATTTCACTTCCTTTCTTTTTATGTATTTACACTGGCATTAGATTGAAATCTTGCAATAGTCTTTACAATTAATTCATTTAGTATCCTCATACCTATAATATTATCTATTATTTTTTATAAAGAACACTTTAGTTTTAAAAAATGATTTGTAATACTATTATCAATTTTAGCAATTATAATGTTTATTTAAATATAAAATAAAAAGTTATATTGTAAAGCTATTTATACTAATATAAATAGCTTTTTTGAGCTAAAATATTATACTAATAAAGAATTAATTTATAAATATATTTTTATGACTAAACACAAAATAAATAAGCAAGCATTCACTCTAGTAGAACTAATAGTGGTAATCACAATACTAGCAATATTATGAACAATAGCCTTTATATCACTTCAATGATATAGTAAAGATGCTAGAGATAGTGTTAGAATAAGTGATGTAAGTAATATGAAAACAGCACTAGAACTATTTCACCTAGATTCTTGAAAATATCCTCTACCAGATGATGGAGAAACTGTGGTATATTCATGAGCAATAGTATGGACACAATGAGATTTTTGAACTACAGTATTGTCACAACTATCAAGAAGTCTAAGTGAAATACCAACTGACCCAGTAAATGACAAGAAATATATATATTCAGTAAGTTGAAACAAAAATCAATTTGAAATATTAAATCCATTAGAATGAGATTTAGCTTTAAATACTATTTCACAAACAAATGCAGCATCAGAAGCAAGAATTCCAAAAATAAGTGGGGAATATAATGGTTTATATGTAAAAATAGGGAATTATATAGTTGCAACACCCGGTTTAATTACAGCTGAAGCATATACAACAGGAGATGACTTAAGTAATACTATATTGAGTTCAATGGTAATAGAATGATATTGAAATATACCAAGTATATGAAATACTTTATCTAATACATGATCAATATCATGAATAGTACTATCAGCAACATGAATAATAAATAAAGATTCAACAGATGCAGAAAAAATAAGTGTCATGAGAACAATACAAAATGCATATACTTGATCAGATTTAGCTAGTTGAAATTTATATGATTTTATTTTAAGTAAAACAAGTGATGAAGATATATTAGCTTTGACTGAAAGTATAATTTTAGATAATTCTTCTAGTGTTAGTTCAGGATGAAGTTGATGATGATCTGAACCAGAAGTACCATTATACGTATTTAGTACACATACATTTACAAATTGTGGTCAAACATGAGGTGTATGACCAAATTTATGACAATGTACAACTTCTTATAGTACTGTATGGGATGAAAATACAGATTATTTAAATATGACTATTAATTGAATACAAGAATGGACTGTACCAGAAACCGCTTCATAC
>Ga0233440_1003964_pt1 | contig 10742 bp, 9 predicted proteins | sample SI_123_September_5_FD_182791 | JGI IMG/M metagenome (GOLD analysis project Ga0233440, IMG submission 182791) | Seawater microbial communities from Saanich Inlet, British Columbia, Canada - SI_123_September2016_120_MG | ecosystem: Environmental > Aquatic > Marine > Inlet | place: Canada: British...
AACCATCAAAGACAAAATATGGAGTTAAATTATTTTCAATCGAGTATTCTACAAAATGCTTCAGTGCGGGGTTCATACCTGAAACATCGCCACCAGAACATAAAATTGCAATATTATTCATATGTAGTCCAAAATGTTAATTTATATAGTTTACCATTATCTAAACTATAATTAGATAAAATTTCATAATTATTTAAACAGTAAGATTTTTTTTAAATTCTTACTCTAAAAAAAGGAGAGTTTATGTCTAAAAGAGCATTAGTAAGTGTAAGCGACAAAGCGGGTGTAGTTGAGTTTTGTACATCATTAGTAAAAAATGGTTATGAGATAGTTTCAACTGGTGGAACATATAAAAAGTTAGTTGAAGCTGGTATAAAAGCTATAGAGATTGATGAAGTTACTAAGTTTCCTGAGTGCTTTGAAGGACGTGTAAAAACTCTTAATCCTTATGTTCATGGTGGAATCCTTCACCGCCGTGATAAGCAGTCTCACCTTGACCAAGCCAAAGAGCTTGGTGTTGAGTCTATTGACCTTGTATGTGTAAACCTTTACCCATTTAAAGAAACTATTGAGAGAACTGATGATTTTGATGATATCATCGAGAATATTGATATCGGTGGACCAGCTATGGTTCGTTCTGCAGCTAAAAATTTTGATGCTGTTATTATCGTTACAAATGTAGAAGATTACTCTGAAGTTATCGATGCAATTGAAAATGAAAAAAATACAAAAGACTTTCGTCGTGGTTATATGATAAAAGCTTATGAGCATACAGCAGCTTATGACTCTATGATTGCAAACTATATGAATGAGCGTTTTAACAATGGTTTTGGTGAGAAGCAGTTTGTAGTTGGAAATAAAGTAATGAATACTCGCTATGGTGAAAACCCTCATCAAAAAGGTGCTCTTTATGAGTTTGACAATCACTTTTCACAAAACTTCACAACACTAAAAGGTGAAGCAAGTTTTAACAACTTAAATGACCTTAATGGTGCCGTGAAAATAGCACGTGGTTTTGGTGATGACAATGCTGTATGTATTTCTAAGCATGGTAACCCTTGTGGATTCGCTATTAAAGACACTCTTTTAGAAGCTTATACTGAAGCACTTAAATGTGACCCTGTGTCTGCATTTGGTGGTGTTGTTGCAGTCAATGGTACAGTAAACGCAGAGTTAGCTGAGAAAATGAATGAAATTTTCTTAGAAGTAGTTATCGCTGGTCGTATAACTGAAGAAGCACAAGAAATTTTCGCACAAAAAAAACGTATCAAACTTTTTGAAATGGGAAGTGATAAACTCACTCTTGCAAACGATAAAAAAGATTTCAAACATGTTAATGGTGGATTTGTTTTCCAAGATGCTGATGTTGTTGGTAAAGACGAAGTAAAAAACGCGAAGCTAGTTTCTAAAAATGCAGCGACAGAGCAAGAGATGAAAGATTTAGAGATAGCTTACAAAGTTGCATCTTTAACTAAGTCCAACTGTGTTGTGTATGTTAAAAACTCTGCAATGGTAGCTGTTGGTATGGGTATGACTTCTCGTGTAGATGCGGCTCAGTGTGCACTCAAAAAAGCCAAAGACATGGGTCTTGATGTAACTGGTGCTGCTCTTGCATCAGAAGCTTTTTTCCCTTTCCGTGATTCTATAGATGCAGCAGCAGGTGCTGGAATTAAGAATGTTATAGAACCTGGTGGAAGTATCCGTGATGGAGAAATTATTGATGCTGCAAACGAATTTGGTATGAGTCTTTACTTCTCAGAAGTTCGCCATTTCTTACATTAACCTTTTGTTCTAGCTTATGTCCCCCTGTGTCAGGGTAGTTGATACTTGATTTATCTAGTATCTCATTTTTCAGTATTATTTTTAAAGTATTTTAATTGAGTATATTTGATTTATAGTTGGTGGAGACGTGCGGGATCGAACCGCAGTCCTAAAACTAGTTTTCTACGACGTCTACATGCTTAGAGAAGTTGTTAAAGTTTAATCTTGCTTCACACAACATGCAAAGCTACACAAGACGAGCCTCAAGGTTCATACAAAGCTGAGACAGACTTTATATATATCTACATAGGGGTTATACTTCGAATCCGACTTATCTAGAGTCCATCGGTGAAGCAGCCCGTCCTCTAAGAGGGGGTAAAACTTATGCTACTGCGTAAGCTGGGCGGTAATTTGTATTGTTTGCGTTTAAGCAATTTTGAGCCGTATAACGGAAATGCTCAGTCCGACATGCAATCATAGACTACAAGCTCCAGTCGAAGCCAAGTCGTCCCCAAATAAATAATGTCAAATACAAAAACATTATGATATTCTAGCAAAAATAAGTTAAAACTAGGATATGTATTATGTCAAATATATTATATATTTGTCGTTCTAAAAAAGTAGAAATGGTTGATGAGTCTGAGCTAAAAACAATATCAGTAGTAAAAAGTCACTTAACCTTATAATTTCTCTGTCTCTTATATAATAATTATAGCAAAAATTTTTTTTACATATATATTTTAAAAACAACACATATCTCGGTAGCCGTTTCACAGCCACATCTCTTAACAACAACTCATTTTCTATAGAAAAACAGCAATTTAGCTATAATTCCACCAATGAAAAAAGAAATCAATTTTAAAGCAACTACTCCTTTTGAACCAGCTGGTGATCAGCCAACTGCTATTAAAGAGTTAAGTGAATCGATACTAAAAGGTAATCGTTATCAAACACTTGAAGGTGTAACTGGAAGCGGTAAAACGTACACTATGGCTAAGGTTATAGAGAATGTAAAGATGCCTACTATCATTATGACTCATAACAAAACTCTTGCTGCTCAATTGTATTCTGAGTTTCGTGGTTTCTTTCCTAAAGCTCATGTTGAGTACTTTGTATCGTACTATGATTATTATCAGCCTGAGGCTTACATACCTCGTCAAGATTTATTCATTGAAAAAGACAGTGCTATAAATGATGAACTTGAGCGTATGAGACTCTCTTCTACTGCTAATCTTCTCTCTTATGATGATGTCATAGTAATCGCGTCTGTATCTGCGAACTACGGTCTAGGTGACCCAGAAGAATACCTAAACATGGTACAAGTTCTTGAAGTCGGGGATGAGATAAACCAAAAGAAACTTCTGCTGCGTTTAGTCGAGATGGGTTACTCTCGAAACGATAGTTATTTTGACTCTGGACATGTTCGCGTGAATGGAGAGACCTTAGATATCTATCCTCCATACTTTGAACAAGAAGCGATTCGCATTGAGTTTTTTGGCGATGAGATAGAGGCTATTTATACTTTTGAAGTTATAGATAACAAAAAATTAGAAGACCATAAAAAGTTTACTATTTATGCCTGTTCTCAGTTTAGTGTTTCTCAAGAGAAAATGTCAGTTGCCATTAAACGCATAGAAGAAGAACTTGATGAGAGACTTGCCTATTTTACAACAGAGGGAAAACTTCTGGAACATCAGCGTTTAAAACAGCGTGTTGAGTTTGACCTAGAAATGTTACAGACTACGGGTATGTGTAAGGGCGTTGAAAATTACTCGCGTTTACTGACTAACAAAAAACCAGGGGAAGCTCCTTTTACTCTTCTTGATTATTTTGCACAGAACAACCAAGAGTATCTTGTCATAGTTGATGAGTCCCATGTTTCACTTCCTCAGTACCGTGGAATGTATGCAGGAGATAGAGCAAGAAAAGATGTACTTGTTGATTATGGATTTCGTCTTCCAAGTGCCTTAGATAATCGTCCACTCAAAGCGGATGAGTATATTAACAAAGCACCACATTACCTTTTTGTTTCAGCAACTCCTGCTGAGTATGAACTAGAGATGTCAGCGGTAACAGCAAAACAAATCATTCGTCCAACAGGTTTACTCGATCCACCAATAGAAATAAAATCATCTGATAATCAAGTAGAAGACATTCATGATGAGATAAAAAAGATTACAGTGAAGGATGAGAGAGTTCTCATAACCGTTCTTACAAAAAAGATGGCTGAGGCACTTACAAAATACCTTACAGACTTAGGTATAAAAGTGCAGTATATGCACTCAGATATAGACACGATAGAACGTAACCAAATTATACGAGCCTTGCGTTTAGGTGAGTTTGATGTTCTCATAGGAATTAATCTTTTACGCGAGGGACTTGACCTGCCCGAGGTTAGTTTAGTGGCTATACTCGATGCTGATAAAGAAGGCTTTTTACGAAGTGAAACGGCACTTGTTCAGACAATTGGTCGTGGAGCAAGAAACTCCAATGGTCGTGTAATTTTGTATGCGAATAGAATTACGGGTTCAATGCAAAGAGCAATAGATAAAACGGATGCTAGACGGGAAATTCAAGAAGCACACAACAAGAAACATGGAATTATTCCAAAAACGACAATAAGAAAGTTAGATGAAAATCTAAAAGTCGAAGAGCATGGAGATCTTTATGCTAAACATAAGAAAAAAGATAAAATGCCAGCATCAGTTAAAAAATCAATAACAAAAGAATTGATGTTAAAAATGAAAGCGGCAGCAAAAGAGCTTAATTTTGAAGAGGCAGCTCGTCTTCGTGATGAAATACATAAAGTAAAACAACTATAATAGGAAGATAATTGGAAGATACATTTAGCAACTTAGAAACATACGGATATATTGGACTTTTTTTATACTCACTTGGTGGTGGGTTTGTAGCTTTACTTGGGGCAGGGGTACTTTCTTTTTTAGGGAAGATGGACTTGACTACATCCATAACTGTTGCGTTTATCGCAAATATGCTAGGAGATGTACTACTTGTGTATCTTGCACGTTATCAAAAGAGTATGATGATGGAGGGTTTTAAAAAGCATAGACGTAAGTTAGCACTTGCACATATTTTAATGAAAAAATATGGCTCATGGATAATTTTAATTCAAAAGTTTGTTTATGGTATTAAAACTCTTATTCCAATTGCTATTGGATTAACGAAGTATGATTTTAAGAAGTTTATCATCTTAAATGTGGGAAGTTCTGCTATATGGGCTTTAGCTGTTGGTTTTGGTAGTTTTTACTCTGGAGAAGTTTTAGTAAAAATTGCGGGAGAACTAGGACAAAAACCATGGATAGCAATTATAATCTTAGTTGTTTTTGCAGGTTCGTTATGGTTTTATTTGGAAAAGGCGACTAAAAAAAAGATGAAAGACAAAATAAAAAAGTAGAAAAGGCTAGGCTGCTTGCCTGCCATTTCTAGTTTAGGGGCTAGATGCAGTGAAGTTAGAATCTTTTTCTAGCTTCCTACGATAGGTCCAAATGGTGCATAGTCTGTATGGCTACCATCTTGGTATTTTTTATAGTTAGTAATAAACATTTCTGCAAGATTATCTCTTGTTTTATCAAAAAGATCTTTATCTTCCCATGCATTACGAGGGTTTAATATTTCTGGTTTGATGTCACCAAGTGTTTTAGGAACTTGAAGTCTAAATGTCTTAGTTGTGTCAAATTCACTTTTTTCAATACTACCATCTAGAATAGCATTGATACAAGCACGTGTATTTTTGATACTCATACGTTTACCAACACCATAAGCACCACCAGTCCAGCCAGTATTGACAAGATAAACATTCACCTTATGAGTATCTATTTTTTCACCAAGTAGTTTTGCATAAACTGTTGGGTGTAGAGGTAAGAAAGCTTCACCAAAACAAGCTGAGAATGTTGCAACTGGTTCAGTTATACCACGTTCAGTTCCTGCAACTTTTGCAGTGTATCCACTTAAAAAGTAGTACATTGCTTGTTCTTTTGTAAGTTTAGAAACGGGAGGTAAAACACCAAATGCATCAGCAGTTAAAAAGATTATGTTTTCAGGATGTCCACCCATTAGGTCTGTTTTGTGGTTTTCTATATGCTCTATTGGGTAAGAGACACGAGTATTTTCAGTTTTTGAGCCATCTTCGTAATCTACTTCACCTTCACCATACATAACAACATTTTCAAGTAGAGCATCAGTTCTAATAGCGTTATAAATTTCCGGTTCACTTTTTCCATCAAGGTTAATCACTTTAGCGTAACATCCACCTTCAAAGTTGAAAACACCATGGTTGTCCCAACCATGCTCATCATCACCGATAAGTGCGCGATGAGGATCAGTTGAAAGTGTAGTCTTACCTGTGCCACTTAGTCCAAAGAAAAGTGCTGTATCACCTTTTTCACCAACATTGGCAGAACAATGCATAGCAAGTTTACCCTCTAATGGTAACCAATAGTTCATCATTGAAAAAATTCCTTTTTTCATTTCACCACCGTACCAAGTACCACCAATAATAGCCATATTGTTTTCAACATCAAAAAGGACAAAAACTTCAGAGTTAAGACCATGCTCTTTCCATTTGTCATTTACTGCTTTACAAGCATTTAAAACAACAAAGTCAGATTTAAATACTTCTAGTTCTGGTTCAGTTGGACGGATAAACATATTCTTTACGAAGTGTGATTGCCAAGCTATCTCAGAAACAAAACGCACTGATTTTTTTGAAGCTATACTAGAACCACAAAAAACATCAGTTACATAAAGCTTAGTATTGGAGAGTTGTTTTTGAGCAACAACAAGTAGTTCTTCAAATATTTCAGAACTTACTTTTTTATTTACATCACCCCAAGCGATGTACTTGTTTGATGGATCACGATCTACAAAGTACTTGTCCTTAGGACTTCTACCTGTAAATATACCAGTGTCTACAGCAGTCGCACCTTTGTTTGTTTGCTGTACTTCACCATTGGCAAGTTCGTGTTTAATTAACTCATCGTAACTAAGGTTGTGGTGTACCTCACCGATATTCTTAAGTCCTAATTCTTCTAGTTCCGCTAACTTCATCGTCTACCTTATAGTACTTTTTTGATACTTTGTAACTGGTATCTTTTATGAGGGAAATTATACAATGAGTAAACATAAATTAAAAGTAAATTGACTACATATTTGTAATATTTAATGATTAATTTAATTATTAATCTCATTTTTGATAATTTTTGATAGTTCAGTACATTGAGATATTTTTTCGTTGTAAGTAATGTCTTTAAGTAGTATGTCAACAAAGGCACTTCCAACAATAACTCCATCGGCACCTCTTACTTTTTCTTTAGCAGTTAAGGCATTTACCCCAAAACCAACAAATGTTGGTGTTTGTGTGTACTTTTTTATAGAGTTTAGAAATGGCTGTAGGTCTTCACTAACTCCAGAACCGGTTATACCAGTATAGGCAACCATGTAGATAAACTTTTCTGCATCACTAACTATCTCTTTTATTCTTTCTTTTGAATCTGTTGGGGCTACGAAAGAGATATTTGAAACACTGTTTAGTTTAAAAAGATTACTATATAGAAGTGCCTCTTCATGAGGTAAATCGGGTATGATAAGTCCAGAAACCCCAAGCTCTTTAGCCAAAGGAATTAGTTTTTGCATGTCTTGTTGATAGAAACTATTAAAGTAACCCATCCATAGTGTATCTACTGTGGGAGCAACTTCTTTAGATATTTCTAGAAGATCGGAAAACTTGAAACCAAGCTCAAGTGCTTTATGATTTGCTTTTTCTATAAGTGGACCGTCTGCAACAGGATCAGAAAAAGGAACACCAAATTCTATGCTATCAACACCATTCTCTCCAAGTGCGAGTGCAAGGTCAATTGTAAATGATTTTTCTGGAAAACCAGAAGTTATATATGCTACTAAATTTTTCAAATTTTTATGCTTCCAAGTCGGGAATTTTAAGGAGACCGTATTTAATTTTACTTAATGAATTGTTTTTTCTGAGATCATTATGCCAACTAGCAAAAGTATCACTGACAGCAAGTAACCAGTCAGTAGTCTCATTGGTAATAGGAGTTTCTTTTTCTCTAAGGAGTTCTAACTCATCTTCAACAAATGAAGAAAGTTTGTGCATTGGTATGATTTTTAAATATCCAGATGCTGATTTAATATTGTGAAAAACACGAAAGAGCTCATTAATACTTCTTTTATACATAAATGGGTCTGAAAGGTCAATTATCATCACTTCCATGCTGTCTATCATCATAGAGTAATGGTCTAAGAATTCATCAACAATCTCAAATTCAAAGTTAGCTTCTAAATCGCTTCTTACACCCATGAAATAATTCTCCTATAATGTTACAATTATAGCAATATTTAGTTAAAATACATCTATTAATTTAAAAAAGAGTTTTCAAATGAGTAAAAAATTAACTATATCCTCCATAAAAAAATCAAAAGGTCAAAAACCTTTAGTTATGATAACTGCCTATGATGCATTATTTGCTAAGCTATTATCGGTGAGTGCAGATATGATTTTAGTAGGAGATTCATTAAATATGAGTTTTGCAGGTAAAAGTGATACTATCAGTGCTACTTTAGAACAGATGATTTATCATACAAACGCAGTATGCTCAGGTGCTCCAGAGAGTTTTATTATTTGCGATATGCCTTTTGGAACTTATATCAACAAAGAAGAAGCTTTAAAAAACTCAATAGCAGTTTTTCAAAAGACTCAAGCAGATTGTGTAAAAGTGGAGGGTGGCGAAGACAAAGCACATATAGTAAAATATTTGACTGATAATGCTATAGCTGTATGTGGACATATAGGACTTTTACCACAGTCCGTTCGTAGTGAAGGTGGGTATAAAGTTAAAGGTAAGACAGAAGAAGAGAAAGAAAGTCTTATTAAAGATGCAAAAGCTATAGAAAATGCTGGAGCATTTTGTATGGTTATTGAAGGTGTAAAGGCTGAAGTTGCTAAAGAAGTTGCTTCTTCAGTAAGTATTCCTGTAATAGGCATAGGGGCTGGGAAAGATGTAGACGGACAAGTTCTTGTTTTCTCTGATATGTTAGGACTTTTTGAAGAATTTACACCGAAGTTTGTCAAAAAATATATGGATGGTGCGACTTTAGTTAGAAGTGCTTTATCTCACTATGCAGAGGAAGTTGTTAATGGAGACTTTCCAAAAGAGGAACACACCTACTAATGGAAAGAATTGTTGAGATAGAAACTTTTGATATAGAAGAACAAACCACTGAAGTAACACTTCGACCTGATGCTTGGAGTGAGTACATAGGGCAAGAACATATTAAAAAAAATCTGGGTGTTTTTATAGAAGCTTCTATTAAACGCAATGAAGCACTTGATCATGTCCTTTTTTATGGTCCTCCTGGACTTGGTAAAACTACACTTGCTCTTATCATTGCAAATGAGATGAATACAAACATAAAAGTAACAGCTGCCCCTATGATAGAAAAAAGTGGTGATTTAGCCGCTATTCTTACAAACCTAGAAGAGGGTGATATACTTTTTATAGATGAGATTCATCGTCTGAGTCCTGCAGTTGAAGAGATACTTTACTCCTCTATGGAAGACTATCGCATAGATATTATTATAGGAAGTGGTCCTGCCGCACAAACAGTAAAAATAGACCTTCCTCGTTTTACACTTATAGGAGCTACAACTCGTGCAGGAATGCTTTCAAATCCACTTCGAGATAGATTTGGTATGAGTTTTAGAATGCAGTTTTATTCTTCAGAAGAATTAGCAGTAATTGTTGTACAGGCATCTAATAAACTAGAAAAAAAGATAGCAAAAGAAGCAGCTGTAGAAATCTCTAAACGCAGTCGTGGAACACCTCGTATAGCTCTGCGTTTGTTACGACGTGTGAGAGATTTTGCCGAGGTAGCTAACGAAGAAAATATAAATCATAAAAGAACATCGTATGCACTTAATGAACTTGGAATAAACTCACATGGTTTTGATGAAATGGATATACGTTTACTTAACCTTTTAGTCGCTGCAAAAGGACGAGCTATGGGATTAAGTTCCATAGCTGCATCACTTAGTGAGGATGAAGGAACGGTTGAAGATGTACTTGAGCCTTACTTAATAGCTAATGGTTACCTTGAGAGAACAGCAAAGGGAAGACGTGCAACACGGGCTACTTATGATGTTTTAAATATAGACTATGTAAATTCAGACGGGACAATTTTTTAATGAAACCACAATTTTTAATAGCAATACTTTTTGCCACTTCACTTTATTGGATGTATTTACTATATACACCATTTCTATTAGTTATCACAATAGCAGCACTTCTTGCTATATCTACTTCAAATATCCAAAACTACTTAGAAGGTGTCCTTGGAAATAGATTCACAGCAGCACTTAGCTCTAGTTTTCTTTTAGCGGTACTCTTTTTTGCTCCACTCGGGTATTTTTTGGCCACGTTAACCATAGAACTAAACAGTATATCTCCAGAAATGATAAAAAAAATAGAAATAACTATTCAAAGTTTTATAGCTACTCCTCCAGAATATTTACAATTTTTAAAGCCTTTTTTCGCTAATGCACTTCATGATGTCAATATGACTACATTGAGTCAAAATGCACTAGAAATTGCTGGTGTTATAGGTTCATTTAGTGCTGGATTTGTTAAAAACGCTTTTTTAGTCATCATCTTTTACTTCTTTTCCCAATACAATGGAGATACAATCATTGGCTACCTAAAACGTGTAGTACAGATGTCGGTAGAAGAGAGTACTATCTTAGCAAAAGAACTCTCTTCAGTTATGAGTGTTGTTTTTTACTCTATTATTACCACTGCAATGTTTGAGGGTTTTTTATTTGGAATAGTGATTTCTCTTATGGGTTATAACGGTCTTTTATTTGGAATTATGTATGGATTTGCTTCTCTTATTCCAGTTGTTGGAGGTACTTTAATGTGGCTTCCATTTATGATTTATGAGTTTTCCATTGG
>Ga0233440_1003971_pt1 | contig 10721 bp, 7 predicted proteins | sample SI_123_September_5_FD_182791 | JGI IMG/M metagenome (GOLD analysis project Ga0233440, IMG submission 182791) | Seawater microbial communities from Saanich Inlet, British Columbia, Canada - SI_123_September2016_120_MG | ecosystem: Environmental > Aquatic > Marine > Inlet | place: Canada: British...
TGATATTATTCTTGAAGAAGATTTAAGAGCGCCAACACCCGCTAAAAAGAATAAAATTGTAAAAAAAGCTAAATATAATAACCTTTGTATTCTTCATGATCGGTTTATTTTGCCAGACAATTGGTATAGTAATTTTGCAAGACATGGCAACTATTTTGATGTGTTATGTATGCCGACAGTTGATTTGCACGGAAATAGGTTTAGAGTGGACTGGATGAACTTTAACTATCCAATTACACAAATAAGAAAACAAAATAGGAGTCTTAAATACTCTAAGTGGACACCTGAAGTAATTATTCAAGGGGGGATTCTAGTCGCCAAAAGAAGTATAATCTTAGAATTTATGTTTGATGAGCGACTGCATTGGGAAGAACTGGAAGATATGCAATTGTCGAAACAAGCCTATTTGGCAGGGGCTTTTATTAATGTAGATATTAATAATTTTGTATATTCAGACTCTGTTAATCATAAAACAGAACCCAGATCAGATACTTATGTTAGTTTAGTAGAATTTTATCGGTGGTGTAGAGGTTATCTTGCAAATTATATTAAATTCAAATTAATACGAAGAGCTTATTATACTAATAAATATAAATAGAAACTTTAGAGTCATGAAATTATTGTCAATGTTTAAATTAAATTATTTTTTAAATCCTAAGCGTAAAACAAGTCCTTCGTTACGAGGAAAAGTTGTCAATTACATGAAGCTACCTTTTTTGAACTATGGGTTATGGCTTGGTTTTCAGAATATAGAGTATTCATATGTGCATGGTTGCAAATCAAGAATAAAGCTTGGTAATAATTGCTCAACTATGAATACCATTTTTAATGCAATTAGCGGAGATATCGTTGTAGGGAACGACACTTTGTTTGGACATAATTGTATGGTATTAACTGGTACGCATAACTTTCATAACGGACGAAGAGCGTCGCTTAATGAACCGCCTGAAGAAGAGACACCTGACTCTGGGAGAGATATAAAAATAGGTAATGGTTGTTTTATTGGGTCAGGAGTAATAATTCAAGGAAAAGTAAACATTGGTAATAATGTTATAGTTGCAGCCGGGGCTGTTGTTACTAGGGATATTCCTGACAATTGTTTTGCAGCAGGTATCCCCGCAAAAATTATTAACTATTTTTAGGAAATTTTGATGACAATTATTGATTTGGATGACTTATCTTTTGAGCATAACCAAGAGCTAAATAAAATTGCTGTTGAGATTAGAGAAGACTATAACAATCTTGTGGAGAGTGTTTCGGCTGAGCACATTGGAAATTTAAATTGGATTGTTGGAAGTATTGCTAGTCGTAACAAATATTACAGTCCATTATTTATACGCTGTTGTAGGGTTGCTTTTATACAAAAATTAATAGCGCAGTCCACAGTGATTGACAAGGTAAAACTTGCAGATCGTCAGTTAGCCAATATTATTCGTGATTTATTTATAACTAACGGTTGTCAAACAAAGGTTAGTTGCACCGAAAGGACTTTCCACAGAGTTTGGCGCTTATTTCGTCCTTATCGCCAATACTTAGTGGCTTTATTTATACTTATAATTCGCCTTCTAGGTAAATCAAAAAATGGAACTAGTAAACGAGTAGGTGATATGCCTATTACTTTAGTCGATACTTTTGTCTTAAATAATGGCTCTGCTGATGAAGGTAGTATAAATAATGGCTCCTACAAGGATAGATATTATCCTGGCTTAATGGATCATCTAACAGATGATGAAAAGAAAAATATATATTACCTACCAACAATCGTGGGATTTAATAATCCTTTGAAGGCATTTAAACTTATTCGTGGGGCAAATGCACCTTTTTTAATTCATGATGATTTCTTGAATATTTCTGATTATTACTTTGCGCTAAAGCAGCCGTTTAAATTATTAGCTATTAAAATTTCTCCAGCTGTGTTTCGTGGTGTTGATGTGTCGTCACTTCTTAAAGAAGAGATGGTAAATCACTGTAGTGACTTTATTAGTATACTCGGACTTTTATATTATAGGTTTGCCTATCGACTGAATATTAAAGGAATTAAAGTTCGACTTTTGGTCGAATGGTATGAAAATCAAGTTATAGATAGAGGCATGATAGTCGGTTTTCATCAGTTTCATAAAAAAACAAAAGTGATCGGCTACCAAGGTTATGTTATCTCAAAAAACTTGCATTTATATGTATATCCAAATGAATCTGAGTATCGTAGCAAAGCAGTGCCTGATGTAGTTTACGTCGTAGGTGAAGGATTAAAAGATGATCTCCATGAATTTTGTAAGGATGTAGTAGTAGAAGTAGGTCCAGCTTTTCGTTTTAATAAACTCTGGCGTGAGCGAGTTTATAAACCCGATCCAAATTTTTTTACTGTATTAATTGGACTGCCTATAGGGCTGGATGATTCTACTTATATATTGAAACTGCTTACCAATACGCTAAAGAAATTCAAAGGAACAAATTATCAGTTTTGGATAAAACCACATCCCACTTATGGCCCTGAATCGATAAAAGCACTATTGCCGGGAAAATGGCCTAAAGAATTTATTTTCCAAAAAGGTGATTTTCATGAGGTGATTGAAAGGTCTAACTTACTAGTTAGTAATGCTTCTAGTGTTAGTTTAGAGGCATTGGCTAAAGGAGTTCCAACAATAATTGTTGCTCCTCAAAATGGTGTAGTTCAGAATCCTATTCCAGAAGCAATATCTAATGATGCCTGGTCTATTGTTTATAATAGTATTGAGCTTGAGAATGAAATTATGCGGTATAAAGAATTTACCACTGTACACGAAGATTTTTTTGACCAACTGAGTCTTGATGTTAGGAGAAATTATTTTAACCAAGTGTCCCGCAAAAATACACTGGCTTTTCTAGAGATCTAATTTTTAATAGGTGCTTAGTTAAATCAAGTAAAGTAAATGAGTAGTAATTTTATTCTGATAATTTAAATCGACCTGGGTAACGATATGAAAGTGAAGTCTTTAATTAAAAATGTTATTCCAAAAAGATTGATGCCATTTTTTAGGGGCACCTTCTACATCGCTACACATGCCCATCATTTCTTACCAGATTGTTTTACCCTAGTTCCAATCAAGGAGCTTTTTGTAATATTGGGTGGGCATGAAAGGACACCTAAAGGGTCCGAAGAGTTGATCAAGAAATTTTTCAAAATAATTGAAGAAACTACTGAAGCACCCTTATTAGTTGATGTTGGAGGGAATAGTGGGTGGTTTGCTAGACTCTCAATTAGATTTCTTCGTGACAAAAAATACCAGTTAATTGGATATGAGCCTCTAAAATCGCAGAGTATTCTTTTAACCGATATTAGTCGTAAGCACGAGAATATTACCTATAATTTTTTTGCTGTGGGTGAGAAGAAGGGAAAGACTGAAATTAGAGAGTTCGCCTCACATGGGCTTAGCTCTTTAAAAGATATTGATAAGTCATTTCAAGGCTATGATGATGTTTATAACACTGAAGTTGTAAATAAGTACGAAGTTGACGTTGTTACGTTGGATGACGAATTGTCTACCCTTGAAAAAGATATCGTTTTGAAAGTTGATACGCAAGGTTATGAACTTGAAGTTCTAAAAGGGTCAATAAATTTATTAGAGTCGGGACGAATTAAAATTATACTTATTGAATTAATGACTATCGAAAAGTATACGTCAGCGTCCCTTTGTAGTGAGATTCTTAATTTCTTGAGCGAATATAATTATTCTCTTTATGATGTTAATCGCGGAGTGTACGAACCTAACGGAAGGTTGTCTGAATTCGATGCGATCCTTATTCATGATTCTGTAGAAGTATAGTGGAATTAAGATGTAACACTCTTTGTACGATTATAGTGTCTGAATATATGCTTTATATATCGCAGTTTTTTTTGAGATATACATTGGTTTCTTTTCTTTACCCTGGCTTTTAGAATAAATATTAAGGTCATTTTGAACCGGATATTATCCTACATGTCGTTTAAGTTATTAATATCAGTAAATAAAATAGGTACACTTTTCTATGTGGAGGGCGTTAATACTGATGCAGAATGAAACAAAAAATTATTGTTACCGATGTGTTAACCCGTTTTTTTTTATTACTGCTTTAGGCAATCTTACATGGCGGATTGCTTTCGCGATATTTCGACGGGTTACTCCAAATTACCGATTATTGATGACACCAAAAAGCGTAGTAACCTTACGCCGATTAATTTTAAAAAATACAGTTTTGATTCCTACAATACAATCTGATTGTTATAAACGCTCCGGTAGACTCAAGCTTACTAATGGATGGCTAGACTATAAGCTAACTCCAGATTGGTCTATTGAATTTGAAGATCATGAAGTAGCAAACTCTTTACACCGGTGGAATTGGTTATTATACGGACTCACTGAAGATGATCAGTGCCACTTAGCTCGTGAAGAAGGATTGTCTCTGATTCGCTCTTGGCTGCAATGCTGTCTACACCAGGAGCATTTCAATAATGATGCATACTCGGCCAGTGAACGAATAGCTAATGCAAGTATTTTTTTACTGACGACTGGGGATAAAACTGTACCAACGGATATCCAAAATGCTTTTCAATATATGGGGCTACATATAGCCAAAAATCTGGAGTACTATGAGGGAGATATGACTGGCAATCATGCCTTTAATGACGCGCGAGGATTGTTATATGCCGGTATTGTGTCCGAACTGCCCTATGCAATAGAACTGGCTTTTGAGGTTTTTAAAGAGAGGTTACCTAAATTGGTAACTGCCGATGGTTTTCTTCGGGAGGGTTCTAGTCACTATCACTTTTTGTTTACTCGGTGGGTGCTTGAGGTTCAGTGGATTGTATCAGGTACTAAACACAAAGAGATTGAAGAGTTTATTCGTTTATATTCTATAAAGCTAGTTAAGCAATGTTGGTTTTTCCTTGTTAAAAACACGAAGACTGGACGATGGAGTACCCCTTTAATAGGTGATATTTCGCCTGATTTCCCCCCTGACTGGCTTTTGAGTACTCCATGGTCTGTGCTAGCTCTAGCTGTATTTAAACCTGATTATCTTCCTCTATATGAAGGTAAAAAAGGTTGGGCATCTTTGTTTGGCATGGATAATGGTGTTGGTGAATCTGTAAATGAAGGAACTAAAACGTTTCCAGAAAGTTATTGGCATCGTATTGAATATAATGAATTCACGCTTTTTGCGCATGCAGAAAGTTCTGATGGTAAGCTGCGTTCTGATCATAGGCATTTTGATTTGGGTAGTTTTGTTCTTTATCACACAGGACAGCCTATAATTATTGATTGTGGGCGCTCGGACTACACCCAATCAAAAGTCAGTGAATATGGACATTCTGCTGCTTCGCACAATGCTCTTTTTATTAATAAGTTGTCTGCGGAGGCAGATGGGCCGTCATGGTTGCAACCAGCTTATAAACGAATAGCTGTTAAAACCGAACTCTCAGAGCTTAATAATTCTGTATCATTTATTATTAAACATAATGGGTTTGATAGGATTTCAAATGTAAAAGTTGTGCATGAACGTTCGTTCAACTTTAATTCCAATTTTTTTGAAATTGAAGACAGCTTGACGGGTGATAAAGCTTGTGACCTGCGGTTATGTTTTCATTATTCTCCTAAAGTTGGCTCCCCAAAACATAAGGGCTCCGATTTAGTATTTGAAAATATAGGTGCAACTTTTCATGTTGATAAAAGGTTTATGAGTAGACTTGTGACTGGTCAGAAAAAAAATCCTGTTGGCGGTTTATTTTCAACAGAATATGGTGTTATAAACCAATGTACTACACTCAATATTGATGGAGTTATTGAATTACCAGCAACTATAAAAAATCGATTGAGTTTCGATTTATAAAGATTTGTCATCCTTGGGCATTTTTACATACTGTTTTATGGAGTTAGTGAGTACGTAAGTTGTGTAACCTTTGTTTTTTATACAGAATTACATGTAATCAATAATATAAATGGTTTTATATGCGTGTGCAATTAAATAACAATCGATACAACAGTGAATTTATGAGTCGAATTTTTGTATTTTTCGTGTTCATTTTTTCTTTGCAATACGCACTTTATGTGGTTTCAGGAAGTTTTTTTGATGTCTTAATTAAGCTTTCCAGCTTTACTTTACTAATGTTATTTGTATTAAAGCCTGGCAATCGTATAAATGGCGTGGAATTGATATTAGTGCTAATGTATTTCCTCATATTTATCTCCGTTTTAATTCCAACTATATTTAGTGGTGAGGGCGTTATGTATTTTATAAAAATATTTTTAATGTCATTAATCCTGCCTATATTATTAGCATGTTATCGAAGTCTTCCAAGGTGCGATGATTTTTTAATATCGACATACATTGTAATTGGTGTGTTGTTTTCGGTGCAGGCATTTTTAGCTTTTATAGGTGTTTTCACGGGGGGCATGTTTGACCAATCTCAAATTACAATTTTGGAAAAATATGGGAACATGAAAAGTATTGATTTTGGTATTTTTGGGCTTGGAAATGCAATCCAGTCTCCTTTTTTAGATTATAAGATATTGCGACCACAAGGTTGGTTTATAGAACCCTCAAAGTTAGCAGCATTTTTATTACTTCCGGCCTTCGTTAGTATTGGTCGATATCGGATTTACAGGAAAAAAAAATATATACTTTCGGCCGTTATAATTTTTTTAGCTATTTTATTAACACAGTCATTAGCAGGATATCTTGCTGTAGCTTGTGCGACATTACTGCTCGTATTTTCAAAACCTTTTTATAGGGCCATAAAAAAAATTCCAGTTTTAAAGTATTCTTACATTATTCTAATTTTTTTGATTTTTTTTGGATTTGCGTACTCAGTAGTTAATTTGACTCATTTAGCTGATAAAGTTGATCCTAACAGCGTAAGCGAGGGGCAGGCTCTGTTAACAACGTTAATGGGTAGAGACGCAGCAGGGCCTAGTGGGAACTTACTGCGTGAAGTATATAAAATAGATAACTATTTAAATCTTGTTCAAAATTCACCTTTTGGGCTTGGTTTTATCGGTACTACCTTTAGTGAATTTAAGAGTGGAAATGCGCTACTATATTGGTTGGTGGCGGGAGGGATCCTAGCGGTGCTAATAATAATCATGATGTTCACATATATTTTTATAGTTTTTTGTCATCCCTTGCTGATATCAGGAAATGTGGTATTCAATGCCTTAGGCGCCTCATTCATTGGTCATGCTATTCAAAATTTATCATATGGCAGGTTGATTGCACCATATTTTCTGATTCATCTTGCTTTAGTAGTAATGAGTTCCAAAAAATTACGAAAAAGTAGCTCAGTTAAGGTTTAAAGTTATGTACCTACTAAAGTCTGTGCTGTTTATCCTGAGTATAATCTTAGACTACAAGAAAATAATAATTAAATATCAGAAGGTTTTAATATAACAATGTGTGGAATAGCAGGAATAATTCGGTTTGATGGGAATAAAATTGATAAAAATATTATGGATGGGATGCTTCAAAAAATCTCTCATCGAGGCAAAGATTATTCTCAGATTGTATCGGTTTCCTCGAAGACGAATGTTGAGCTAGGACATAGACGTTTAGCCATTATTGAGCTAAGTGACACAGCCGTGCAGCCAATGATGTATGACGACGGATCTATATGGTTAACATTTAATGGCGAGATATATAATTATGTTGAACTTCGTGCCGAACTTTTAGAGCTTGGATATAAATTTAGAACTATGTCTGATACAGAGGTTATATTGGTTGCTTATAGACATTGGGGTGATAAGTGTGTTGAACATTTAAATGGCATGTTCGCTTTTGCACTGTGGGATGAAATTAATCAGCGACTTTTTTGTGCTCGAGATCAGCTAGGGATTAAGCCTTTCTATTTTTATCATACAGAGAGCTTTCTTGCCTTTGCATCAGAATCAAGAGCACTGGAAGCATTTCATTGTAATAGGCTGGATGCTGATGGACTTGCAGCTTACTTGTTGAGCTCATATGTACCTGTTGAATTTAGTATTTTTGATGGAGTTGAAAAATTATTACCTGCTCATACAATGATAGTTCAGCCTTCTGGTAAAGTTGAATGTAAGAAGTATTGGAATATCACAAAAGTTTCAGAATATACTGACTCATCTTCTAGTATGGAGATAACGGCACTTTTAGAACAAGCTGTGATGAGACAGGTACGGAGTGACGTGCCTGTAGGAGCGTTACTTTCAGGTGGCGTAGATAGTGGGATGATTGTGGCACTTGCTTCTAAGCATATTGAAAATATGCATACATATAGCGTTGGGTTTGAAGGGGCAGAGATTAATGAATTGGATTCTGCGGCAGCAGTGGCTAATAAATATGGAACATTTCATCATCAAAAAATATTAGATGATGAAGATGCAATTCAATATTTAGATCTTGCTTTAAAAAATTTAAGTGAGCCAATTGCAGATCCTGCAATTATTCCATCTTATGTTCTTTCGGAAATGGCTGCGAAAGATGGAGTGAAAGTATTACTCAGTGGAACAGGCGGCGATGAAATTTTTGGTGGTTATGACAGATATTCTGGTGGTAAAACTTATAAGAGACGATTGCTTAATGTTGTCCCAAATAGAGTAAAAAAAATCATAGGAAGAGTGTTACCAATATCGACTAAGCTGGGCGCCCTGTTAAGAAATCCTTCATTGGATATGATGTTCACTACTAATGGATGTTTTGATCTTTTCTCGAATATGATGGAAGGACCAAAAATGACTGAAGAGTTATTGCTCAAGATTTCAAATTCCATTCCATCTACGGTAAATGATAGAGGACACTTGCTGTATAAACAAATGAATTTTGATATGTCTGTTTATATGCCAGATGGAATTCTTTTTCTTTTTGATCAAATGACAATGGCAAATACGGTCGAAGGAAGAGTCCCTCTTCTTGATGTAGATTTAGTTGAAAAAGCATTTATGTTTCCTCCTAGTAGCCATGTAAATTCAGGAAGAACAAAAGTTCTTTTTCGTAATATTGCTGAACAATATCTTGGCCATAAACATGTTTGGCAGCAAAAACATGGATTTTCTGGTCCTGTGCCTTACTGGATAAATAAAAACACACAGTATTTTTCGGATTCTATTCGCTACATTAATAATATTCCTGGATTAGAGAATCTTGATATTGGAAAATATTTAATATTATTAGAAAAAAATGAACTTAATACCATTGATTCATTTGCTATATTTACTTTGTATTGTTTGCAAAAATGGTATGACAGCCAGGTGACAGATATATGACTATACCTTTAATCAGTGTTATTTTACCCACTCATAATAGAGTAAGTCTTCTCGGAAAAGCTATTAATTCAGTATTACTGCAAACAGAAAGAGATTTTGAACTTATTATCGTTGACGATGCGTCAACTGATCAAACTTCTGAGTTATTAAAACAATTTATTGAAAATGATACTCGTATTAAAGTAATAAAAAATATAGCAGCTTTGGGTGGTGGTGGCGCCAGAAATGTTGGTATATTTGCTAGTAAAGCAAAGTGGGTTGCATTTTTAGATGATGACGATGAGTGGCTTGAAAATAAACTATCTTCACAGTTAGAGGAAGTTAATCTTTCTCCATCTGCAGTCGCATGTAGCTGCAGCTATGTATATAACTATCCATTTGGGCTTAGAAGAAAATTTGTAATACCTAAAAATGTTTCCTTGAATGAGCTTTATTATGAAAATGTTTTAGGCGGAGCTTCAGTGTGCTTTTGCTCAAGAGATGTTTTACAAAAAATACATGGATTTGATACAAAACTAAAAAGTGGCCAGGATTGGGATTTGTGGGTAAGGCTCCGTAAAGAAGGTGAGATAGTTGTATGCGATAAACCGCTTGTTAGATATTTCGCCCACAATGGTTTGCGAATTTCAAATGATATGCAGTCGCAATATTTAGGAATTAGGCGGTTTTACTTTAAGTATCGAGATAATATGGATGTCACTTTGCGTCGTTTTAGAATTTGCCAGGCATGTTTTGTGAAATCACGAGATAAAGAGAAAATTTTAGCGAAAAGATTTCATTATCTTTATTTAGCAGTTTATTATTCAGATTTATTGGTAGGTTTGTCATATCTGAAAAGTAGTTTTCCACGTATATTAATTGATAGATTATTCTGTCGAAAATGAAATTATTATCAGGCGTGGAATCCTAAAAGTATAGTGGTGCAGTCAATTTGGACATTTAATAGGAGATTTGATGATCATTTTCCACCAGTTAGGTGAGCCAATGAAAAGCATACAAGACCCGCTAGGAGTATGGCGGTCGGTGTTAAGCCTAATTTTACACCGTTAGTGCCGCTACTAAAACCAGTAGTGTAGGTATTTCCAAAATGGCCAATGGTGGCTTGCCGCCAAATAAGGCGGAGTCAAAGTACTATCTTATCTCTTTTGCAATAGATAGATGTACTTGACCACTTTATCCAACGTTTGGTGGACGATATATATATCAGTATACTATGAGCTGAGTTTTTGAGAGTAGTTTAATGAATGAGAAGAATAAAAAATCGCTTAGTAAGTCGGGTTCGATGATTGAGATTAAATCTTTACAAGTCAAAATAATAGTGGACAATATAAATGAATATTATAATTAATACCTCCAATCTTTATGTTGGAGGAGGGGTTCAGGTCGCACTATCTTTTATTAACGAGCTTAATAATATTAATGCAAAAAACAATTATCATATTTTTATATCCAAGACGATAAAAGATCAAATTGATC
>Ga0233440_1003975_pt1 | contig 10709 bp, 8 predicted proteins | sample SI_123_September_5_FD_182791 | JGI IMG/M metagenome (GOLD analysis project Ga0233440, IMG submission 182791) | Seawater microbial communities from Saanich Inlet, British Columbia, Canada - SI_123_September2016_120_MG | ecosystem: Environmental > Aquatic > Marine > Inlet | place: Canada: British...
TACGACAAAAGCTTCATCCATATGTTTATAATCTGCTTTTGGTAAAGACAGATCATAAACAGTTTCAAAAAAAGAGGTGCGGGCGTTGGCATCTGAGCCGAAATCCATGCCAATGGATTGAAAGTATTCTATTAATTCTCCGGGTTTAAAATGTTCTGAGCCGTTAAACAGCAAATGCTCCAGAAAGTGCGCAATACCCTGCTGTTCATCTGTCTCATGCATTGAGCCTGCAAAAATATTCAAATGAATGTTAGCACGATCCTTTGGTGTAGAATTTTGTTTAAGAATATATTGAAATCCATTGGGCAGAACACCATAAACAATACCGGGATCGGTTTGAACCCCTTGATCAAAAACAAAAATCCTGTGCTGGGGAACAGCACAGGAAAATATGAGTAAAACCCATAGAATTGAAGCCTTAAATGCAATGCTCCGATAAATCATATGGATCTTAATTTAAGATTTCAGGATCAAAATTGATTTTACTGTTATTTTTCAATTCGTTGATCCATGCTTGATAGTATTGAGACTGCTTACTTGCACTGATTTCACTTTTAATAGTTTTTATATTTTCTAAAATTTCATCTTCTTCAGGAGATTTTTTTTCTTTAAATCCGAGAATATAATACTTTGATGATACTTCAATTATTTCAGGATGAATTTTATTTGTTTTATTTAATGAAAAACTTGCCTTGATAAATTCAGGAGAATTCCCAACTTCTTCAACTTTGGTATTTCTTTTGAAAAATTTTGTGGATTTAAGGCTTAACTCGTGGTCCCTGGCCAGCTGTTCCAATGTTTTTCCATCACTGATTTTATCTATAATCAATTGGGCATCTTCTTTTGCCTGTTTTACTTGAAGTGTTAGTGTAAGATCCTTTAAGACCTTCTCGGAAACAAGATCAAGGTTCTGAAATTCAGGGTCAATCTTTTTGACAACCTTGATGAGATAATATGAGTCTCCAATTTCTTTTACATCACTTATAGTATCCAGAGTAAGGCTGAAAGCCTCATTTGCAAAACCTTTATTATCTTCAATTTCAAGCCCGTTGCCATTTATGTCAAAATCTTTGGTTGAAACAAGTTTTTTGTTGGCAATAAGGGCTACCTGTTCAAAATCATCCCCATCAATCACTGCATCAAATGCTTCGCCTGCCTTATAATAGGCCATATTCTGCATTTCCTGCTGTTCTAGTTCCTTTTTTATAGTTTCTGATGCCATGGCCATCGTCTGGACAGAAGCATCAAATTTAGCCATAAGTTTGATAATGTGCCAGCCAAAAATTGTTCTTACAGGATTACTTATTTCACCTTCTTTCATGGAAAACGCCTTATCTGCAAAAGGTTTCACCATGCTTTGCTTTTCAAATATACCCAGATATCCTCCTTTATCCTTTGAAGGGCCTTCTGAATATTCTTTAGCAAGCAGTTCAAAATCCTGACCTTTTGAAGCCATATCAAAAATATCCTGTGCTCTTTTTTGGGCTTCATTAACTTTTTCTTCTTCTGCATCTTCTGCAACTTTAATTAATATATGCCTTGCTTCAACTTTTTGAGGTGTTTTAAATTGTTCCGGATTTTGTTCGTAAAAATCTTTGATATTTGCATCAGTGACCTTTATTTTATCTTTGTAATCTTCTGGTGAAAATTTTAAATATACTGATTTAACTCTGAGTTCAGATTTATAGTTTTCTTTATTTTCATCATAAAACGCTTTGATCTGCTCTTCATCAGGAAGAATATCAGAATAGCCACTTGGGTCAAACAGCATGTAATCTACTGCTGTTTCTGTATTATTGTATACATACCAGTCCCTTGCTTCAAAATCTGATATATTAACAGTACTAAATACAATGTCTTTAACTTTTTGCTGTCTTATTGCATTGAGCTGGTTGTATTCAAAAATTTCAGGATTTAAAGAATTCAAGCTTAAAACCTTTTTATACTGATCCAAATCAAACCTGCCATCTTTTTGAAAGGCTTTAATGGATAGCAGACTTTCTTGAAGTTCATTTTCAGAAACATTGATTTCCAGTTTATCAGCTTGCGCTAAAACCAGTTTTTGTTCGATTAATGAATCCAGCGCCTGTTGCTTTACATTAAACATTTTCAAAATATCATCATTCAAATTTTTTCCAAATCTTGCCCGCATCTGATCAACAATGGTTTTATAAGCCTGCTGATATTCCTTTATGGTAATTGATTCATCATTTATGGTTGCAATAGAATCATTTCTCTTAGATCCAAATGATCCCACACCGAGAAACACAAATACAACGACAATAATCCCAAGAAATATTTTAATGATCCAGTTTCCGGTATTTTCACGCAAGTAACGCAGCATCACTTTCTCCTTAACTCCTGTAAAATATAAAAATATTTAATTAAACAAAAGTAATATAATATCTTTTCATAAAACCATGTGTCAATGTTTATTCGTTCAAATCATGACTTTAATGGATTTATACACAATTTTTTGTTGACACATCAGGTTCAATCTATTATTTAAGTAGTGCTTTTACCGTGGGGCTGTAGCTCAGCTGGGAGAGCGTACGGCTGGCAGCCGTAAGGTCAGGGGTTCGATCCCCCTCAGCTCCACCATCCATAAAAAAGAATCAATAATTATGGTTTTTCAAAACTCACAACAAATACATGGCTGTTACCTCTTCTAAAAAGAAGTTGAAGCACTCCACCTTTATTAGTCTGGTCCAGATACTTCCCATAACCTTCAATCGTGGTCATTTTATGGCGGTTCACCTCTATTAAAAGATCTCCCTGCCGCACATCTGTTTTTGAGGCCTGGCTGCCGGATTCTATATCAATGACAACAAGACCTCTGATATCTTCAGGAAAACCAAGCTTTTTTGCTATATCTGAATCCATCTGTTTTAGCCTGAATCCTAAAGGATCATATCCATCAATTATTTCTTTTGTCTCAGTATCCTGATCCGGCCTTTTGGCAAGTTTAACCTTTACCACTTTTTCTTTACCGTCACGGATCAACTTGACTTTAACAGTTTCACCGACTGATGAACTGCCAATGGTTAAGGTAAGATCCCTTGAAGAATCAATTTGTTTGTCATTGATTAAAATGATAACATCCCCGATTCTAATGCCTGCCTTATCTGCAGGATCTCCCTCAAACACCTTTGCAACATATACACCTTTGGTTTCTTTGATATCATAATATTTTGCAAGCTCTTTTGTAACATTTTGAATGGCCACGCCCATCCATCCACGGGAAACTGTTTTTTGTTCTATCAATTGATCAATAATGCCCGTTGCAAGATCAGAAGGGATTGCAAACCCTATGCCCTGACCTGACTTAACAATGGCTGTATTAATACCAATGACTTCTCCATCAAGGTTTAACAAGGGGCCGCCTGAATTTCCTGGGTTAATAGATGCATCAGTCTGAATGAAATCGTCATATGGCCCGGATCCGAGAATTCTTCCCTTTGCACTGACAATCCCGGCAGTAACAGTTTGTTCAAGGCCAAAGGGGCTGCCGATGGCAACCACCCATGATCCAACTTCGGTTTCAGACGAACTTCCAAATTTTAAAGGCACCAGATTCTTTGCCTTAATTTTAATAAGGGCCAGATCAGTAATGGGATCTGTTCCAATTATTGTGGCTTCATATTCGGTATTGTCATGTAAAATAACCTTAACTTGATCTGCATCTTTAATCACGTGGTTATTGGTGACAATATATCCTTCATCACTGATAATAAAACCTGAACCCAGGCTGCTTTCTTTTCTGTCCTTAGGCATTTGATTAAAAAAAGGTGCTAAAAAATCATCAAGTTGATTTGGGTTCCCGCCAAATGGCTGACCAAAAAAATGCTTAAAAACTCTTCCTCCTCCTTTGATAAGTTTTTGTGTTTGTATATTTACAACACCGGGCCTTACCTGTTTGGCAAGCTCGGCAAAACTTACCGGTACCATCCTTGTAGTGTTCTGATTAGTTTTTGCCATAACGGGCAGGGACAAAAGGCAAACCATAATAATGGTAAAAATTATTTTATATTTCAGTCTCATCACAACCTCCTATAAATGTTAAAATTAAAGTAATTATTCAGCTCTTACGCTTGAACCCGCCCTGCCTGATGGATAATTGTTTCGAGGCTATTCGCTTAACCTCCTGCAAATATCCATCAGACAGGGCTTTGGGGATAACTTTTTTTAACGGGCTGAACAATTACAAATTAAACTTCCTTTGATTGTATAATAATACATAAATATGACGGTTAAATGACTCCAGGATTATTATATGGTAATCTTATTATAAAAACAGAGCCTCTGCCAGGATGGCTGGTTACCTGAATTTCCCCCTTGTGTTGACGGACAATGGTTCTGGCAAGGCTCAGACCCAGGCCTGTACCTGCCGTTGTCCTGGAGGATTCAGCCCTGTAAAATCTTTGAAATATTTTTTTAAGATATTTTTTATCTATACCTATTCCCGTATCCTCAATTTTAATGGTAATATAATGATTTTCCTGACGAACAATAACATTTATCCGTCCGTTTTGAGGTGTGTATTTTATTGCATTGTCCAAGAGGTTGGAAACTACCCTTTGAAACATCTTTGTATCTGCAATAATAAATATCTGGTCATCAATGACTTTATCAAAGTCAATATTTTTATCTTCTGCCAAAGGGGCAAACAGATCACATGCTTCTTTGATCATTTTGGAAAGATTAGTTGTTTTAAACTCAAATTCTTCCTCTCCTGCTTCAGCCTTGGAAATTACCAGCATTGTGTTGATCATGTCCAGAAGACGATCAGATTCTTCAATGGTATTTGCAGCCATGGCGCGAAAGTCGTCTATATTTTCCTCATGAATAAGCGATAGCTCTGCAAACCCTCTGATTCGTGCAATGGGAGTTTTTAAATCATGGGCAATATTGTCACTCATCTCCCTGATACTTTTTACAAGTTCTTCTATTCTGTCCAGCATGGCATTAAAAGTAATGGCCAGATGATCAAGCTCATCCTTATTGCCGGTTTGTGTGACCCTTGCTTCAAGGCTTTTGCCGGTAATATTTTGTGCTGTTTTTGTTATGGTTTTCACACCAGACAAAGTTTTTCTAATCAAAAGCCAGCCAGATACTGCAGAAAAAATGATGATAAAACCCATTGCAGAGATAAAAACTTTTTTAAATGCCAATAAAAATTTACCAGGAAAATCCATTGCTATTCCTGTTTGTAAAATGGCATTGTTTGCAACATAACTGTAAAGAATCCTTGCTTTTTGTCTGGTTGAAGGAATGAGAATGGTCTCAAATATGGGGTTTTTCTTCACAAGAAGAGTCTGCAAACCCTCCTTACTCACATGAACCTTTTCCCAATAAGACATGTGAGAAGATGCAAACACTTCTCCTGTTGGATATAAAAGCCTGAAAAATATAGCTTTTTCTCCGGCAGCCTGGGCTTCCACCACAGCAAGCTCCCTTGCACCCACAAGGCCGTTTCTGCGAATAATAGCAGAAAATTTAGATGCATTATCCATAAGTTCCTGGTCAACCTGACCCAGGATGGTCTGAGTGGCAAGAAAATAGAATAAGACAAAGGCAAAGCCTGAACAGATGGTAAATATTCCTGTAAACCAGAGTGTTAATTTAAAAGCAATTGTATTAAATAATTTAAAATTCATTTTTCCTTCAGTACATACCCTGCACCTCGAACGGTATGAATCAATTTAGGCTCATACTCTTTATCTATTTTATCTCTTAGCCGGCATATTCTTGCTTCAACAACATTGGTCATTGGATCAAAGTTATAATCCCAGACATGTTCCATAATCATTGTTCTGGAAACAACCCTCTCTTTATTGCGCAGCAAATACTCCAGAAGGGAAAATTCAAGGGGCTGCAGTTCAATAATTTGATTTTTCCTTTTTACCTGGCGTTTAAGAATATCAAGATTCAGGTCTGCATAGCTTAGATTCACAGGGTCTGTAACATTTCCAACCCGTCTTATCAGTGCCTGTATTCTTGCAAGAAGTTCTGAGAAAGCAAAGGGTTTAGTAAGGTAATCATCAGCACCGGCGTGAAGGCCTTTAACCCGGTCATCCACCCTATCCCTGGCACTTAGAATAATCACAGGCGTATTGTTCTTTTCCATTCTGATTTTTTTGATTAAGGAAATACCGTCCAGTTCAGGCAGCATAATATCCACCACCAGTGTATCATAAGGCGCAGCAAAAGCCATTTCAAGCCCCTGAGTTCCTGTTGCGGCATGATCTACTGCAAATCCGGATGACTTAAGGCCCTTGGAAACAAATTCCGCAATTTTTAGATCATCTTCAACTACAAGGATTCTCATGATCGTGCTCCTTTTTTTATCTTTTTATTAAAGACAGTATAATGCTTTGTTAATACAAATCAATGGGATTATATGGATGTTTGTATATCTTAACCGACAGCAGGTCTGAAGAATATTCCATGTTGACAAAAAAAATATCCAGTTGCCTGAATATTATATTTCTCCAATAATTATGTAAAAAAGGTAACATTTTATATAATGAATTTCATAGAATTTTATTACATTTATTTCATAATTTGAAGGTAAACTATAATTGGAAAGATCATGATTTAAAAAATCCCGGCATGGCCCATTCTGTACGGCATTACACATACTAACACATAAAAATAGAAAATATTCATATGTTGGCATAATCAATGCAATAACTAAATATAACTTTTTAATTTGACGTGAGTATTAAAATTGAGTTTTTATCGGAGATTTTAACAATGAAAAAATATTTAACATCATTCATTACAATCATATTTTACATCATGATATTTATAGCAACTACACAGACATCTGTTCTTGCGATCACAGTGGATGGTTTTTTGGGCCTTAATGAATATAATAATTCATTTACATCAGGCTGGTACAACGGGCACGGTAAAGATAGTAAATTCCCTGAAGGGGGCCAAACGACAACCGGGTATTGGGAAAGCAGCGGCGGTAACTTTTACCTATACCTGGCAGCACCACTTGAAGCAAAAAACATGATTTGGGGAAACGGATTTACAGCCGACGAAGCAGCCCTGTATGGTACTTCTGATGGATCCTTTAGTAAAATGACAGGAAGCGAAAAGCTTGTCATCGGGGGGGGCACTGCGGATAAGAAAGATAAGAAAGATAAGAAAGATAAGAAAGATAAGAAAAAAGGAACAATTGTCGATCTAGATTATTCTAATAATGAATTTACTACTATAGACACTCCCTGGGGAGAAGCAATTTATAAAGATTCCGTAGACTATGTCATCGACGTCCTGGGATATGACACTACTAATAGCTTGGCCAGCAACATTCCAATGGCATTCGAATTCATGTTTGGCCAATTTGAACAAAGCGATATAGACGCCCTCATATCAGATATCCAGGGTTATGGATTAGGATTTCACTTGTCTCCCGAGCGGGGGGGAACGCTTCCTGGCCCAGACCCGGTCCCAGAACCTGCCACAATGCTCCTTTTCGGTCTTGGTCTTCTCGGTCTCGCAGGAGTTAGCAGAAAAAAACAATAACATCTTATTAAATCAAACCACTAAGGCAGGGTCTTCAAGTTGACTCTGCCTTTTTTTATTGAAATTTTTAATACAATAATTAAAACTTTATCGAACTGCAAATTTAGATTTCATTATATGGTGTCTGTAAAAGAGAGAGTTCACCGAGTTGGATTTATAAATGGATTTGATTTTTTAATGGCGACACTGTAGACTTGCCCTGTTTTTAAATCCCTATTGTTCCAGTCAAAAATTAATTACCAATTTTTGACTGGACCCTATACATTTTTAAAAAGGAAAATTTGTTTAATGAAATATACGTGGTGGCTGTTCCAGATTATTATGACCCTTTTGTCAGGCTTTTTTCTGATTTTTGGAGTTGACCTGATGACAGGGTCTTATTCTTTGAATGATCCGTTCAGTTTTATTATGAGTTTTTTTTCAGCAAGCTTTGTTATATTAATCAGCTTAACTTTGATAATCAGTTTTCCCATTAAAATGATCAGGGTATACAGGCAGATTAATGGTCAAAACGATAATAAAGAAAAGCCCTTATGAGTTTTATTTTCAGTTTAAAAAATATTTCAAAAACCTATGGCGATGATACACTTTTTCATGATCTTTCCATTGATTTTAAATTAAATGAGCAAATGGGGCTTATTGGAATGAACGGCTCAGGAAAATCCACTTTTCTAAAGCTCATTGCAAATATTACCCAGCCTGATACAGGAGACCTGATTACCAAATCAGGGTTAAGAGTGATTTATCTTTCCCAGGAAGACCGGCTGGAACCTGATCAAACAGTGGAACAAATTTTATATAATAGTATAAAGGACAGCCCCTTTGATGACAAACAGCGGCATAAAATTGTTCAGACTTTACTGGGAAAAGGCGGGTTTACAGATACAGATATAATATCAAATAAACTATCCGGCGGATGGACGAAAAAACTTGCCATTACCAGGGCACTCTGCCGCCAGCCGGATGTTCTTTTACTTGACGAGCCTACCAATCATCTTGATATTAATGGAATCTTATGGCTTGAAGAAATTTTAAAAACTGCTGGATTTTCATTTATCGTTGTCAGTCATGACCGTGCCTTTATAGAAAACATTTGCTCCAATGTAATGGAAATCGGAAAATATTATCCATCCGGATATTTTAAAATCCAGGGCCAGTATAAAAAATTTGAAAAAGAAAGGCATAAGTTTTTAAAGGCACAGCAAACAAAACAGGCCTCTTTATCAAGTAAAATGAGAAGAGAAGATGAGTGGCTTAAGCAAGGCCCCAAAGCCCGAAGCACAAAAGCAAAATATCGAATTGAACAGGCCCAAAACTTAAAGATGGAATTGTATGCCTTAAAGGACCGCAATAAAAACACTGCCACGATGGATATTGATTTTCAGGGCACGGGCAGGCAGACCAAAAAATTGCTGCGAGCCTATAATCTTAAAAAAAGTATGGCAGGAAAATCATTATTCTCTGATATTAGTTTTGAAATCGGTCCTGGATTTTGCCTTGGAATTGTTGGAGAAAATGGCAGCGGCAAGTCTACGCTTTTATCCATTCTTGAAAAAAAAACCCTGCCTGACAAAGGCAAGGTCCAATGGGCTGAAAATTTAAAAGTATCTATATTTGATCAAAAGCGTTCAAGGCTAAATCCTGTTTTGACATTAAAAGAAGCCCTTAATCCTGGTGGTGGTGACAGTGTCAATTATAATGATCGATCCATTCATATTGTTACCTGGGCAAAACGGTTTTTATTTATGCCGGATCAGCTGGAGATGCCCGTAAAAAGCCTTTCAGGTGGAGAAAAGGCAAGGATCATTCTTGCAAATATCATGTTGACCCCTTGTGATCTGCTTCTTTTAGATGAGCCCACAAATGATCTTGACATTCTTTCCCTGGAAGTCCTTGAGGACAGTATACAGCAATTTGCCGGTGCTGTTATAATAGTTTCCCATGACCGTTACCTTATGGACAAGGTCTGTCACAAAATTTTATATCTTGATCCCAAAGCAGAAGCCAGATTTTTTAAAGATTTTAATCAAATAATGAACTTTCGCAAAACTTTAGGTGAAAAATCAAAAAAAATCAAAAAATTAACCAATAGCAAAAAACAGCCTTCCAAAACGTTTTCCTATAAAGATAAATATGAGTTGGAACATATCGAAGAAAAAATTGTTGATGCAGAAGCTGAAGTACAATTATTATCCGATAAAATTCAAGAGCCTGAAATTATCCGGAACCCTGAAAAAATGAAAAAATATTGTTCCCTGCTCAAACTTTCACAGGAAAAGGCCCAGGATCTATATAAAAGATGGGAAGACCTTGAAGACAAAAAAGACAGGAGTGCTGAAGAATAGCCTATTCTTTTATGATAAATTCTTCCAGTTTTTCAAACAAAGATTCCGGCCATTCTTCTGCATTCAGGAAAAGCTGTTTTTCTTCTTCAGTCAAGCTGTCTTTAACACTCGGAGGCAGGCTGTCATAGGACATCTGCCGTTCTTTATCAATGTTCTTTTTATTTTTCATGGAAATTGCCTTTTATGAATACAATCGTGAAATTAAATAAGTAACCGCAGTTTCGACCCTTAAAATTCTTGATCCAATGTGATAGGAAGGAAAACCATATTGGTTTAAAGTGTCAATTTCAATATCTATAAATCCGCCTTCAGGGCCTATCACAAGAGTGATCTCTTTATTAACACCAGAAGGACAAATACTTGAAGCTTTTGGATGAGCTGTAATGCACTGGCTGTTCTTTGCAATCAACGGCAATTCCTGCTTTACAAACCGGGTAAAAAATCGTTTTTGAAAAATTTTTGGTAATACCGTATCCTTAGCTTGCTCCAATCCCAGGATCATGTGCTTTTCAAGTTGATCGTGATCCAGCAGAGGACTTTGCCAGAAGCTTTTTTCTACCCGCCAGGAATTGATCAGATAAATGTTTTTAACTCCTAAAGCGGTTACACTCTCAATGATCCGCTTGAGCATTTTAGGTCTTGGAAGGGCTAATACAAGTGTCAGGGGCAAGGAATCTGGAGGATCATGTTCAAGGCAAATTTCCATCTTGATAAAATCAAGTGAAATTTTTTTAATCAGGCCGGTACCTGTCCTGCCGTTTAAAAGGCCACAGGTAATCCGGTCATTTTCCTTAACCTTGTTGACGGAAACTAAATGCTTAAACC
>Ga0233440_1003978_pt1 | contig 10702 bp, 4 predicted proteins | sample SI_123_September_5_FD_182791 | JGI IMG/M metagenome (GOLD analysis project Ga0233440, IMG submission 182791) | Seawater microbial communities from Saanich Inlet, British Columbia, Canada - SI_123_September2016_120_MG | ecosystem: Environmental > Aquatic > Marine > Inlet | place: Canada: British...
GGGTCAGTGGCACCTTCCTGTTCACCAGAAAATCCACATTACTCTGGTCAATGACTGGGATCAGTGTTGCAGCCTCTTTTTTGAGGCGAGTGCGCAGTGTAACCTCAGAGGGTGTGCCTTTTTTTATTGATTGATTTTTTCTTTGTAAGTCACTGTTTTTAAACGTATTGCCTTGTTTGTCCTGTCTAATACTAAGCGCTCGTAAAGCTCAGTAAGGTGTTGTTTTATATAGTTTCGCTTATTTTTTATTAGACACCTTTTTGGCCTCTTTGTAGAGGGAAATCAGGTACTCAACATCATTAGCAGCACGATGCATTGGCAGGGGATGTTTCTCCAATGCGCGTTCATAAATGTGCTCGATAGGCAACTTGTCAGATTCGGATTCAGACATCCAATACTCAATCGGTAATACCTTTTGAAGCTGAGATTCGATGTGTTGAATTTCAATCAAATTGGACATTCCAACAGCATCAAACAGCCGCTGGAGCCAAAAGTTATCAAAGTCTGGCGCATCGCTGACAACTAGATGGCCATTCAACTCCGAGCACAAACGCTCAGCTACCTGCTTAGGGTGCTTTCCATTCTCGTTGAGGTAATCCCTAGATAATCCATGTACAGCCTGTGCATCTGGTGACCAGTCTGTGAACGAATCCGGGTATAGATAAGGATTGATAAGGTGAGACTCGATCTGGCCTGATTCATCACCCCAGGCAACTTCGATGGGATAACTGCCTTCGGATAAGCTACTGGCCTCAATATCTAGGAATAACATGTCGTTTTGTGCCACCGGAAGTCGAGTATATTACCGCTGGTTTTGTACAGTTCAAGCCCTTAGAGATCAACTTCATTATGCTCCGGTCTCTTCTGAATACCTTTCCAACTCGGACAGGATCTTGTAACGGCCGCTGTCTTCACGCTCAATGACTACAACCTGGCAATTCTTCGGATTCCGGTAAGCCTCAAATTCCTGCACCGTCCAATGGAACCAGCGCATGAGGAAGACTAGCAGCGTGACGCCGTGGGTCACGATCAATGCGTTGTCTGGGTAGTCCGGCTTGTCAAAGTCGCGGTGCAGCGTCTCTAAGAAGGTTGAGACTCGGTCAAAGACATCGGCTCCAGACTCTCCGTCCTGCAGACGGAAGTAGAATTTGCCGTACTCCTTTCGTGCCGCGTTCTCTTGTGCCAAAAACGCCTCTTCCTTGTAGTGTCCCCAGTCCTGCTCGCGAATTCTGGGGTCCTCGATTGAGCGAACGATATTCCCCTGGATCGCCTCAGTAATACCTTCGAGGGTCTGAGTTGTACGTATCCAGGGGGAGCAGTATGAGTAGACCGACTCACTACCGATAAGCTGCCGAATATCTTGCCCCGCCTGCTGTGCTTGCTTCCTGCCTTTCTTGGTCAAAGGTACTGCGTGATCGGGGGTATGCGCGTAAAGGCTTTTATCAATATTGCCTAGCGATTCTCCGTGCCGTACTAAGATGATTCGAGCTGGTTTCATTGCATCACTGCCTCCTATAGGAATAGGCTAGCAATGAGGCGAAAATTATGCAACTTTATGTTTTGTAAAGCATTTTACAGAAATACCAGGAATTTAAGGTTATATCGGCCAGTAGAGTCGCTTGAGCGGCACCATCTGTTTGGTATCCATATCCAACTCTTCATAATGCTCCAGAAGCGCTGTCACTAGTTCATCTAGGGTCATCAGCGTCAGCGGGATGTTGGCACGCTCTGCCTCGTAGTAGGCATCTTTGCTGAAACCGCCTGTGCTGACGTAGAGGCCCTTATCATCTTGATGCCTGCCGCCTAGGAAGCTGCGAATGGCTTGGGCGCCCATGGCGCCGCTACGGTGCTTCACCTCAACCACAATGCGAGGGCTTTCGAACCCAAAGCCATCTGGCGAAGCAACGATATCCTTACCCCTGTCAGGGCCTGCTGGAGAGACACGCGCTTTGTATCCCATTGCGCGGAGTATTCCGGCAACCAGTTCCTGCATTTCTTCCCAATCGAGCTTGGATACTCGGTCTTTTATAAACTCCAGCGCCTTATCTTCAACATCCTCTAACAGCTGACCTTCATCCGTTTCATCTGTCTTCTCTGGATCAGGGGCAATAGGTTGTTTGCCCGTTAGAACGGCATCGATTTCCTCAGCCACCTTCTTTGGGACAAGGAAAAGAGTTGAGATAGCGCCAAGGCTATTTTTGGCGGATGTTGATAGTTGGTCACGGTTAACTTCGCCAATCCACTTCACAGGTAGCAGGTGGGGAAACCCTTCCAATTTGGCTGTGTCGTATTTGTATGCACCTTCTACCGCTGCAATATTGTATATCCGCCTCTGCGGGTCGTAGGTTAATATACGATCACCTTGACTGATCTCGTGGGCAAACCGATAAACCTGCCCCGTGGACGCTGTCTGCTTTCCAGGTTTCCAGTCAGGCCATGCCTCTTTAACGAGTTTTAAGATTTGTTTTCTGTCAGTAAAGACAGATAGGTCTGGCAGTAATGCCCAACCAATCCCAACGACATTACTTTCGAGAAACTCGTCCAGGCGTATTGCACCGCGCCCTGCTCGTACTACCCAGGTTCTAATTTTCATTGTTATTCGTCCATAACAAAGCTATAGGTCTAAATTCGGGCACTTTGAATGGAAAATTAAATTTCTCAATTTCATATGCCATTTTGGCTGTTGCAGATTCTACAGCGTCTTTTACTACGCCCATCTCAATGCCATTGATCTCCGAATAGTGCTCCTTTGAATCAATAGCATTGAGACTATTAAGCACTTCCCAGTCGCGCAAAACACTCCACTCTCCATGGGCATCTTGCTTCATGCCAACTACGGCTTGACGCATATAACCAGAACGATCCGTTACGCTGTCGAATATTTGAAAGATTAATATTGATCTTTCTAGGTCACTGCAAAGCGTTAATGATACGGGATACTCAGATGCAACTTTCAATGATTTATCGAAGATCTTGTGGCCGACGCCAAGTATTTTTTCCGCGGTTTTTTCGCCATGAGCACTACGATCGAATAACATATTCTCATACTTGCGACGCATGCCAGGCTCATCAAGCCATTGATCTGGGGTCTTGAATGATATGCCTTGATCGGAACGGATAGGTCTTCTGCGATGCAAGCTGAGCATACTTTCAAAATATTTTTGTAAATGGGGAAGATCTACGTCAGGCACATCCTTCAACCCAGATAAATCAAAACGCGTAGCATTTCCAACAAGTGCTTTAACTGTGTCTATCGCTGATTCTCCACCTAGTGTTTCCGTCTTAGTGTCAAACCATCGATCAAGACGGTCTTTTTTCACAGATTGCCCGCTACTGAACAACTCTGTAAATACACTTGTATTCGACATTCCAAGTACCAACTGCAGTAGATCTTCTGGCTCATCCATTGCACCCGATAGGGCTGAAGTAATGCGCGCCAGTTTTTCATTGAGTAAATCCCATATTCGAGACTCTACTGTTGCTGGGTTTCGCAATGAAATAACGTCGACCGGATGTTTCTGCCCGTATCGATTCAAACGACCTACGCGCTGATGCAAACGCATTGGATTCCAGGGTAAATCAACATGAATAAGTGAGTAACACCTATCTTGCAAGTCTATACCTTCGCCGCCAGCTTCTGTTGATATCAAGAAGCGTACTTTTCCTTCATTGAATAAGTCGGCAGCGTCCCCTCTATTAATCGATCTAGTAGCAGTAATTCCGTTTGGCAGCATCAACTCTTCTAATCTTTCATCGCCATTGATAAACGTAACGCAGCCATCACCATATCTACTGATCAATGACGACATAAGAAGCGATTGAGTGGTTTTGTATTCAGTGAAAAATAGAACTTGCCTATTTTTGAATCGATCTTCTAGGATCTCCAATATTTTTTCTATCTTCGTCTCGGTGTTGACCCTATCAGCCGCAGCCACCAAAGACTCCAAATTAGGGATCTCTGACTCCATTAACGTCAGAGTCGCCTCCGCCAGCATTATGTCTACATCATTTTCTAGGTCACTCAACAATGCAGATTCATCATCTGCCTTTGAAATGGCCGCCTTCATATCAGATGACAGGTTAATCTTTTCTTTAAGCTCCAATCTTGCAGTGCAAAGCCGACCGAGGCGACCTTTTAACGCCTTGCGGATAGCGGCTACTGAGCTAGAAGCGAGCTTTTGCATTGCGATTAGAACAAGAATTACCTGGCGCCCCTCTTGAGCAGCAAGTGAGGTCGCGTACGCCTTGCCTGATTCAATAAACTCAGTCAATAATGTATAGAATTCATCCTCTTCAGGCTTGTATCTATATGTTTCTTGATAAACGCTTACTGGCTTAAAAAGCTTGTTACCCTGCATGTCTGTCACAAGGCTCTTATTGTTTCTTATCAGCACCTCACCAAGATTACTGATTTGTTCATCGTCATGCTTTTTTGGATCGAATAAATCTGGCCTGAGCAATTGAAGAAGAGACCAGAATCCATATGCTTTGCCTCGGTGAGGTGTACCACTGAAGAAAATACAGGATTCGGCTTTGCCTTTTTCCAGCAGTTGCTCAACAAAACGATACCCAAGCGTTGCGCCACTGGCTTCATCCGCGTTTAGATGATGGGCTTCATCTACAATCATCAAATCCCACGGCTTCGCTTCCAGCATACGCTCATGACGTCCGTTTCTGTCAGCACGTAAAGTAGGAAGCGACGCTACAACTTGATGATGCGTGTTCCAGAAATCTGATTTTTTGCTATCAGCTTCAGTTGAGTACCTGGTCAACCTAATATCAAACATCTCTCTGAGCCGCACTTGCCATTGCTCGACAAGCGATGCTGGACAAAGAACAAGAAGACGACGAACCAAGCCTTTCGAGAGAAGAGGCCAAAGAATGAGACCGGCCTCAATGGTTTTACCAAGACCCACATCATCAGCGACCAGATGTCGAATCGGCCACTGTCTTAAAACACGGTGGCAGACCCATAATTGATGCGGAAGTAAAGATATACGAGAACGAGAGAATACACCCCATGCATCATTGACCGACAGGATAGCTGCTGCCTGGCATTTGGTGATGACCTTCTGTGGCTCATGCCACTGACCAGAGGAAAGTGCGGCATCCAGGCTGACACGAAGCGACAGAGACTCTATCCCGCACTCTTCCAGGCCGTGCTCAAATCGAACAATTGCGGTTTTTTCTTTGGCAAACTCAACCGTTCCTGGGCCGTATCGCTTATGGGTTACTTCGTCACCAGAGCTTAATTTTATATTGTCATCTAGAGCACTCATTCGTATTCCTCTATCTCAGGTAGCTCGCGCTCTAGGAGGCTGTGTTGTAGTTCCCAATCTTCAGCTACTATTCGAAGTGGTATGTCATAGTCACCATAAAAAGTGGCCTTCTCACTATCAATATTTTCCTCGATAAACTTACTAATAAGAGGAGACAGCTTTTGTCGAGGAACATTATCTGACGTATCGCAACCCATCTCACTAAATAAATTTCGCACACCGAGATAAGGAACAAAGGCATGTTTTCTCAGATATGGTGTATCCATTACGTTGTTACGCAGCAACTCCCTAACAATAAAGTTGGAGCCTATTCCGAGCGTTTTCCAAAGTGGCGGCGCTGAAATACCACCACCTTGTTGGTCGGAGTCCGCAAGTGGTGTTAGAACCAAAGGCAAATCGAACGGCTTTTTATAACGCTCAAGGCCTGTAAATAGTTCAGCATAGTCATCTAGATATCTGGATAACTTGTAGATGATGGGAAAGCGCATCATCCACTGCTCGTAGCTTTGCTGATCCACTTGCTGTTCGATGTATTGATCGAGAACACCCATCCAGTCTTCGAAACGCTGCGAGGGAATTGGGTCGGTAAAGACATCCCACCACCCCCTTCGTTGGCAGTCTTCAATGAACCTCCGGTGCTGAGACGGCATAGTCCGTCCCATTGTATGGAATCCACCCAAAAGCAGTAGAACTAACCACGCTGATCGATCAAATGAGCCTGTGTCATCATCCAAGTAATTGATCTTATGAGCTTCTGGATATACATCAGCGTGATAATCCTTAAGTGCTTGGTTCCGCGCTTGCCCCCACCATTCATAAATATTATTTAGGGCCACTGATGGATTGATTGGTTTCTGTATAGGTACCGACGGTTCAAAGGGTGTTTGCCACTGCCTCCTGATTTGATCGGGTGATTTCAACACTTGGTAAACCAGCTTAGTGCGGCTGGCTGTATCCCAGTCAGACAGAATATCGGAGTCTTCTTCTATCCCGTCCAGCCAAGTCCCGCTGATACCATCCCTGTGCAACAAGTCGGTGACTTGCCGTGCCAGTTCTCCCTGAATCAGATATTTAAGAGCCGCAGCACGTCGACTATGATCATCGGCTAGTAGTATCCACTCCTTTAGTTTTTCCGTTGGCGCCTCTAGCTTATCCCGACATAATAAGAAGAATTCCGTGGCACTCGCACTGTAAGCCCCTGCCAAGCGATTTGTGTCAGGAGCAAAACTCCAGCGCAACGCCTCATCACCCCCGGACCTATCAGTCACGAGTCCTTTAGCTTTTGAACTTGCTCCTTCTTGAGTCCTGAAAACCAGTTCTTTGGCGGCCTCAATGAAACCTTTTAAATCCCTGATGTGATCAGCATGGGTGTCTGCTTCTGGTGCCTGCCAATTCGCCAGAGTAGAGCTGTTCAGCACTTTACCAAGCGCACTGGCATCCGAGGGAGATATTTCCTTACGTTTATCTAATAGATTACCTAGGTACGTAAGGTTGATAGACTTCCATTGAGTCGTTGATGATGCGAATTCTGGTATCGCAATTTTTAACCATGTAGCATGCTCTGATGTTATCGAGTTCTTTGTATCCAGAACTGACTGGAAACGCGATGTATTTGCGACGGTAAGAAAAACGTCACTTCGGCTCATGGCATCTTTCAGTACGATTTTCACCTCTCCTGTGCTTAAACATTTCTTGAATTTCCCAGGCAATCCATTGGGAATGGTCTTATTTTTGGTTGCTAACTCATGCAGCCCATTCTGAAGCATCGAAGTGGTTATTACTCTGGCACCTGATTCTCTCGGTAGCTGTGGAAGTCTTGAAAAAAGAATTCTCCATAGAGAATTCCAGAATTGGTATTGATCCGTTTCGGGCGCAAACTGCATTTTTTCAGATATGGCTTGCCATTGACCTTCTAGCGCTTGATGTACACTGTGTAAAACTGCTGCAAGCTGGTGGCCTATTGATCCTGCCAGCTTCTCATTTTCTTCTAAATTGGCTGATAGACGAGATCTGCCAGCATCAACCTCGAACATGGCATTTATCGCGTAACCGATACGTTCTTGTTCTTTGATTGGAGCAGTTACCCAGAGGTTGGGTACATCTTTTGGAAGCTCTTGAAACCCATTAGGACCAATGGGAATAATGACATCGCCATCCTTTAGCTCTAGCTTCAATACCAAGAAGTCGCCTGAATGTTGGCGGACATGTCCAACAAAGGCATTGCTACAGCCTGGTAAGGCAACACCATGCCAATTAGCACTAACTGTGCGGCCACCATGATGCTTAATTTCTACAGTATTTATTTTCCTTGAAAAAGCGACCAATACACCAGCAACTCTCTCGAAGGGTGCGAGCAAATCATTCTCATTAGAACTGGAAAGAGGCAGATGGATTCCTGTACCGGGCCAATGATTATCGTTCAGCAACTCTGCCATGCGTTTGCGCAAATACTTGCTAGCAGAGTTTTGTGTGGGAACAGGCAATAGACCACCAGCGATTTCTGCCTGTAACCTTCCGCTTACCACCGTCGGTCGTTCAGACGCGAGCCAAACGCTCTTAAATCCCAATCCAAATTTTCCAGTAACGGCCTCACCCTTATCTGAAGCAGAGAGAATCAGCATATTTTCCAAATCACGATCAAATCCCTTTTCTCTGCCCGGAAAACCCTTACTGCCAAACTGATTAATTGCACGCCCCCAATGAACAAATACAAGTTCATCTTTATTAGCTTCCACTACGAATTTGCAAATCGAGGCCGGTAGCGGTTCAACGTCCAAATCCCCGGGGTTTGCCGGATAAGCATCTATTAACTCCAGATCCTGTAATGAATCATCAGCGTTTTGAAATAGTTCGAAAGGAATGCTTTCTGGCTGATACTGAAAATCGAGGACTTTCCTTCGCACCGATTCAAGGATCGCCTTTTGAGCGGCTTCATCAGATTCGATAACACGTTGGAGGTCTACTAATGCTCTCTCCTTGGCCGTCTTGTATTTCTGCTCATCGGGCTTACCGGAAAACTCCTTTTCTCTTCTCTCATCGTCACGATAGCGTGATATTCCTTCACTGAGACTCGAATGCTTATGGGCGCCAAGCTGTTTCAAATAGAAAGGGATATTTTGCAGAATCAAGGCCCGTGCAAGTTCGATATCTACCTGATCGGATTTGTCTAGTTCGCTCCAAAGAGCATCCAAGCCAGGATGCCTTTGATTAAAAACCTCTTTGAGTAGATAGGTAGTGGACTCTTGTAGGTAAGAAGACAGCTGTTTATCTGAGCACTCATCTATCGATGTCTTTCGAAGCACCAAGTCAACTCGATAGCCACTTACGCCATCTACGCGGTGATAGCTCGGTCTTCCGGCGAGCAAATTGGAATACTTCTCTTCGAGATTCACCTTGATAGGCTGGCCAAGGATCGACCTGACAGTGATTGTGTCATCTGAATGGACCCTCACTGTCATCTGAAAGTTTTCAATAGCCTCCTCAAGCGAAGCGCCGTATAGCCAGCATCGCGCCCCACCAGCTTCAACCTTATCTGGTACTTTCCAGGGCATCTGGGATATCAGCCACTCCCTGGAATGCTGGCCTAGCAGCTCCTGGCATAACGTTTTGACGGACTCATGCCTCCCAAACAGTAGTGTCAATACTGCCGTTAAGGCAGGTGGCACTCTACCAACCCAGGCCTGAAAGTAATCTCGCAAGATACCTGCGGTGGCATCCACATTGGTACTAGCATCAGAATCGGAAAACTCTGCTTGTGTTTTATCTGAAGATCGTTCCTGAAATATTATTTTTGAAAGAATCTCGCTTTGCTCAGCATTAAGCACTCGACTAGCAGAAACACCCACCACGCCACTCACTAATTCCTCGCTAGACCGCCACTTCCTATCTCGCGTGTAGAGTTTTAGTTGCCCAATGGATTCCTTGGCATTTTCTGCTTGGCTGAATGCTTTCAGATAGAGATTGAATGTGTGAGTGGCTTCCTTGCTGGTTTCTCCACGATTAGCTATCCAATTCATCAGATCAACCAGTGTAGTCAGCGCCATGTATGTATTCATGGCGCGGAACAACGGCAGCAGTTCGAGCTTGTTCTCCGGGTTCTGATTCAGCTTCGCCAGCAAACGCCAGCCAGGGTGTTCATATGTTGAAAGAAATTGTGCTGTTTGGTGCAGTTCTTCGGCAGTCTCTATTGTTATGGCCCCCAACAAATACGGCTTGAGATCTCCTACAACGAGTGCCAAACGTTCTATCCCTGACTGTCCGGTTGCGAAATAGGAGTCTCTGACGGAGAAGAAAAATGGATGCGCTTTGAACTCGTCAGAAAGGTTGGTGTGTGTAGTAAATGTATCGGGTGCCTGCCCAAGCACTCGTTCAAGCTCAGCGTCCGCAGTCTCCAGATAGATAATATCGTCTGGTGCGACCTGACTGCCTGCTAGCGTGGGTACCCAGGCAACAGACTTTATCTTCTCTTGGGTATCAAGGGAGGGCTGTTTTCCGGCATTTTCAAGATCACTCAGGGCATCTAATACGCCGCGCCATACACATGCAGCATGTGCGCTGCTCAAAAGGATTTGGGCGTGTGCGTTTTGGTCTAACGGTCTGAGCAGCTGCTTTTGGCGAAGTTCTAACTGTGAATTGCTGCTGAGAAGAACTAGGTGCACATTCTGAAGTAGTGCATCATCAACAGATAAATTACCATCCTGAAGATAAACGCCTTCCGAATTCCCGCAAACCGGTTTCTCGCGATTGGTCCAATGAAAAGGCGCGGCAATCCATAAATCATCCTCTTTTATGGCACCAAGAATCTGTTCACAATCATCACGATCGAACACATCTGTATTAATAATCGAAAAACCGCGCTGCCGTATGTCGTCGATCACATCAGTCGCACGAATCTCTTTAATGCCGATCATTCGTGACACATCCCGCGCCAGACTGTCTGCGATTGATCCTTTAATCAGGTTCCAGGGCTCCCGCTCATTTTCAACTAATTGCGACCACAACTTTCGCCATACGGGGTGCTGCTCCTCACCCAAGATCCAGAGCGCATCATCGTCTCGGCTAAAATACTCGCTATTTGCGTGGAGTAAGAAACGTAAACCACGAATTTCAATCTCGCTCTTCGGGGTTCCAAGCTGTCGAGCCAGGGCAGCGCGAGCATTTTCTTCGCCTAGAGTCCTTGAGCGATTCCCAAGCGCATGAAGAACATTGCTGCCATTGCAGGACGGCATGGCGCCCCTTAGTTCAAATGCAAGCTTTGCTGTTTCAGCGTTGACTAAAAGAACACTATCCTTTGGCAGTACCTTCTGAAAGTTTGGAGCCAGTCCTAGCCGATCCTGTGGATTGATACCTTGGCTTAAACCAAACACAAGCTCATTTTCCCTGGCTTTTAGGAGTGTATTGAGGGAAACGGCAACCGACGTATT
>Ga0233440_1003990_pt1 | contig 10674 bp, 10 predicted proteins | sample SI_123_September_5_FD_182791 | JGI IMG/M metagenome (GOLD analysis project Ga0233440, IMG submission 182791) | Seawater microbial communities from Saanich Inlet, British Columbia, Canada - SI_123_September2016_120_MG | ecosystem: Environmental > Aquatic > Marine > Inlet | place: Canada: British...
CCTGAAAAAAACATAAACGATACTGGCTCAAAAAACACACCCACGCATAAATGAATTCCCAAAGCCCTGAATCTAGTGGCTCTGAACAACCGCTTATAGGTCATCTTATTGAATTACGTAATCGTCTTTTACGTATTGTTATGAGTGTTTTAATTATTTTTATTGGTCTTTCTTTTTACGCAAATCAAATATACAACTTAATAGCTGAACCATTAATTCGGTTTCTACCTGCAACAACATCAATGATAGCCATTGATGTTGCCTCTCCTTTTCTTACCCCTTTTAAATTAGCGCTAATTGTTGCCATTTTTATTTCAATGCCGATTATCTTTTATCAATTTTGGGCATTTATAGCGCCGGGCCTGTACCGTCATGAACGTCGACTGATCTTGCCATTATTAATATTTAGTTCATTATTATTTTACTCCGGCGTTACTTTTGCCTATTTTGTGGTATTCCCTCTCGTTTTTGAGTTTCTGACCATGGCTGCCCCGGCCGGGGTAGAAGTGATGACAGATATATCAAAATACTTAGATTTTGTGCTTACTTTATTTTTTGCTTTTGGCATTGCTTTCGAAGTCCCTATTTTTACAATTGTATTAGTGTGGACCGGTGTCAGTACACCCCAAAGTCTTTCAGAAAAAAGGCCTTATGTCATTGTTGGGGCATTTGTTGTCGGAATGTTCTTGACCCCCCCCGATGCAATCTCACAAACATTATTAGCAATACCCATCTGGCTATTATTTGAGATCGGCTTATTATTCTCCCGATGTTTTACCGTTAAAACAGAAATAACAAAATAAACCTTGTTCTCTATTTGTTCTTATTATATGCTATAAGAAAACGAACAGAGAACATAAAATGTCTGACTATCAACCACTAACCCGCAAACAACAAGAAATCTATCAATTTCTGGTTAAACATTATCAAAACAGTGATAACCCACCGACTTTAGATGAAATTTGCTCCGCATTAGGATTGAGGTCTCGTGGTTCACTTCATAAACATATACAACATTTAGTCGATGCAAAGCTAGTCGAACCTTCTAATCGAAAACAACGGGGAATCAGGCTCACCACTTCAGAAAATACGCCAATCATTGAAAATTCAAAAAATAATACTATTCCTTATTTAGGAAAAATAGCTGCTGGCCAGCCTCTTGAAGCCATTGCAGATTATTCAAAAATTATGATCCCAACACAATTAAAAACTGAAAATGATTGTTATGTACTGCAAGTAACTGGGGACTCTATGATTGATTTAGGTATTTTTAATAATGACTGGGTCATTATAGAAAAAAGAAATTATGCTAAAAACGGTGATGTCATCGTCGCGTTAATAAATAATGATGAAGTGACGCTTAAAATTATTGAACAAACACCCAGTAAAACCATACTTATCCCAGCCAATAAATCCATGCAACCCATGCACTTTGACCCTAATAATGTACAAATTCAAGGCATTTTAGTCGGCCAAATGCGTAGCTATATTCATTAAAACAAAAGGACATTATTATGATTACAAAAATTCATATGCAAGATCAAATAAACAACCGTATCAATGACTTAATGCGTGACGACAAACTATCGAAAACCGATGAGTTATTACAAATTTTTATAAGTCTTACAACGGTTGTTATGTTCTTAATAGTGGGTGTACATTGGTAACAACTTTAAACGTTTATTTACCAATACAAAAATTAGAAAATATTTTTCCCAATAAATCATCTGATGAAATTTTACCGGTAATTTCACCTAAATGATTTTGTGCAAGCCTTAATTCTTCAGCAACTATTTCGCCGGCTTGATTTTGTTGCAATTGAATTAAGCCATTATTTATCGCTATTAATGCCTCTGAAAGGGCATTCACATGTCGTTGACGAGCAATAAAAACAGCTTCTTGATTTTCATCATAGCCCACACTCTTCTTTAAATAATCTGTGAGTAAATCAAAACCCTCTCCTGTTTTTATTGAAAGAAATATCTGGTCTCCATCTTTCGAATAAACAACCTTGGCTGGTTGATTTATTAAATCAATTTTATTAAAAATAATAACGCGTTTATCATTATCACTATCTAATTGGCTTATAAATTCATTAATCCCATGTTGGTCTCTCACATCATGAATGATAAGAACTTTATCAGCGTATTGAATTTCTTTATGGGCTCTGCGTATACCTTCTTGTTCAATTAAATTATTACTGTCATGAATTCCCGCGGTATCAATAATGTGTAGTGGTAAACCATCTAACTGAATATATTCTTTTAAAATATCACGTGTTGTTCCTGCAACATCAGTAACAATAGCCGTCTCTTCACCCGTAAGACAATTTAATAAACTCGATTTACCGGCATTCGGTTTACCAACCAAAACAACAGAAATACCATCACGCAATAACTGGCCTGTTTTTGCATTACTTAAAATTAATGTTAGTTTTTCACTTAAAAGCTTAATACGTTGTTCTATTCCCCCTTCATTTAAAAAATCAATTTCTTCATCCACAAAATCTATCGCGGCTTCAACATAGATTCTTAGTTCAGTGAGTTCACCAATAAGTTCATGTATTAATTTAGAAAAAGTTCCTTGGAGTGATCGCTGTGCTGATCGCACTGAATGTTCGGTTGTACTTTCAATAATATCTGCTACGGCTTCTGCTTGTGTTAAATCCAGCTTATTATTTAAAAAAGCGCGTTCAGTAAATTCACCAGGCTTTGCAATTCGTGCACCTAAAGCAATAATACGTTTTAAAAGCATATTAATAACCACAATACCGCCATGCCCTTGTACTTCTACAATGTCTTCCCCGGTATAAGAGTTAGGTCCTTTAAAATAGATACAAATACCAGAATCTATAATATGATTACTGGCATCATAAAATGACGTAAATAAAGCCTTACGATTCTGCGGTTTTCTTGAACTTAATTGTTGAGCAATATCAGAACTTTGAGGACCAGATATTCTGATAATTGCAACCCCTCCTTTACCAAAAGGGGTTGCAATTGCAGCTATCGTATCTTCAAACAAATGAGTCGTTACGTTTTTTAGGCAACGTAATCAGGGTCGTTTTTCTCAAGCTGACGGGTGATATACCATTGTTGTAAAAATGATAACGTATTATTACAAACCCAATATAGAACCAAGCCTGATGGAAAAAACAGAAAAAATACAGTGAAAATATAAGGGAACATTTTCATTATTTTGGCTTGTATTGGATCAATAGGTGGAGCATTTAACAATTGTTGTAACTTCATTGTTATACCCATCAATACCGGTAATAAATAATATGGATCTTGAACCGATAAATCTATTAACCAACCCGCAAAAGGCGCTTGTCTAATTTCAACCGTCTCAATTAAAACCCAATACAATGAAATAAATACAGGAATTTGTATTAAAATCGGAAAACAACCCCCAAGCGGATTTACTTTCTCTCGCTTATACAACGCCATCATTTCTGTATTAAAACGTTGCTTATCATCCCCACATGATTCTTTTAATTGGGTCAATTTTGGTTGTACTTTTCTCATTCGAGCCATTGAAGTATAGCTTGATTTTGACAACCGAAAAAACACAGCCTTAATACAAAGGGTAACCCCTAAAATTGCAAGACCCCAATTAATAACATATTCCTGAATATGGATCAGTAACCAAAATATAGGTTTACCTAAAAATGTTAAGAAACCATAATCAACGGTTAGTTCTAATCCTTCTGAAACTTGCTCCATTACCGGTTGTAATTTAGGACCAACAAATAATTTAGAAACTAATGTCGTTTGTTCTAAAGACTCAACCGTTACTAATTCTGAATACGAACCAATTACATACCGTAAATCTTCCAGTTTTTTTGTGTAAAAATGATTTTCTTCTGTGGCCGGAGGAACCCAGGCGGTTGCAAAATAATGCTGGATCATTGCTGACCAACCACCGATATTTTTACGACTGAGGTCACTTGAGTTCAGGTCATCATAATCGATTTTTTCATATTTTTCTTCCGTGGAATAAAGAACAGGACCTTCATAAGTCCGAATAAAATTCTTATTATTTCCATCTTCTTCCAGTGGTTTTCTAAGTAACTGACTATATTGTCGCCCTTGCCATGTTTTATTAGAATTGTTAATAATTTCTTGTTCTAAACTGATAACGAAACTACCGCGGGTAAAGATAAATGTTTTAGTAACTTCTATCCCATTATCATCGGTCCAGGTTAAAGGTACTTTCAATGTATCTTCAGTATCTGATAGCGTATAAGTATTTTCAGATGTCATCAGTAAGGCATGATGATTAGGAGCAGTACTGTTACTACCCATTAATCCACTTTGGGCTAAAAATAATTTTTTATTACTACTATCCAATAAACGAATAACTTCATCGGCAGAATGTTTTTCTGTTTCCGGTAACCAACTAATATCAAAATTTTCTTTTAATAAACGACCCCATCCATCATCTTCTTGGGCGCTATGTTTAGGATAAGTCAACAGATCTAAATTCTGTAAAGTTCCTCCATGTGTATCGATTTCTAATCGGTAAACATCCGTTGTTACAGTAATAATTCGATCTGATACTGCAGACAGTGCATTACCACCCATATCTGTAGAAACCGGAACCCCACCATTTTCTTCTAATAATTTTGCTTGTTTAGCTGCCTCAACTGCTGGATTTAAAACATAATCCGTTTGCCAATTTTCATAGAGCATGACACTGATTAGCCCTAATAACAGTATTAATAAAAACCTAATATTTTGCATTCTTTCTACCGAATTTTTTGGGAACATGATCAATACCACCCTTATGAAAAGGTTGACATTTCACTATTCTTTTTATTATTAAAAATAGGCCTATTATCACTCCATGTTGTTCAAGTGCTTCTAGTGCATAACTTGAACAACTCGGATAAAAACGACAATTATTACCCAACAAAGGACTAATAAAATACTTATAAAATCTAATTAACTGAATTAAGAAGAACTGCATTTAATTTTTAAATTTTGCCAATGCTTTTCAAGTGAAACTTCCAGTTTTTTCATGGTTGCCTCACTTGTTTGGTATCTAGTCAGTACAACGAAATCAATTGCACCTAAAAAATGCTGTTCTTTTCTAAAATTTTCACGAATCATTCGCTTAATTTTATTTCTATCTGTAGATTTTTTTACATTTTTCTTTGCTATTGCCAATCCTAATCGCGAAAAATTTAACTTATTTTTCCTTGCTAACACCGTAAAATATCTATCTGTTGACCTTACTGGTAAATCAAATACATATTTAAATTGATTTGGCTTTTTTAATCTTACCCGCGAGGGAAAATCAAACTTCTGTATAACCAATTACACGGTTAAACTAGCACGTCCTTTCGCTCTACGTGCATTAATCACTCTTCGCCCACCGGGCGTACTCATACGAGATCTAAAACCATGAGTACGTGCTCTTTTAATTTTGCTGGGTTGGTATGTTCTTTTCATTTGTATAACCTGATAAATTAAGATCCGAAATGGACCAATAAACCCTTAATTTTAAATCATTTACTTAAATTCTGTCAACAACACCTTAATACGTAATCGTTTCAGCTCTAAAATAAAATGAATTCAAAATTTCATCAAATTAAATAAAGTTGTTTCTTTCCTTTTGTTAAACTGTGGATAACTTTAAAACAAAAAGTTATCCTCTTTATTTCCACACGTAATAAAGAAGATAAATACAAGGTTTTATCTTCTTAAATGATTCTTTTATAAGGATTTTATCGATTTATAGACAGACTTACTCTTAACTAATAACAATAATAATATCTTTTAAAAGATATATTTATTATTTTTTTACAACTTTTATCTATTTCCTTTATGTCTCTTATTTGGCCTCAAATCACATCAAAATTAGAAATCGAATTACCCTCAAAAGAATTCAATACTTGGATCAGACCTTTACAAACAATTGAACAAAATGAGACTTTAACTTTGTTAGCGCCCAATCATTTTGTCCTCGAGTGGGTTCATGAACACTATCTACCTAGGATCCAAGAGATTGTTGTTGAATTAAAAACAGAGTTAACAAAGGTTCAAATAGAAATAGGTTCTAAGCAACATCAAATTAAACGTAAGTCAGGTTTAAATAGACCTGTTGCTAAAAAAAATCCCTTAAAACATTCAGTTCCAAGTAATTTAAATAAACAATTTAATTTTCAAAACTTTATTGTTGGTAAATCTAATCAGTTAGCTAAAGCAGCTGCAACGCAAGTGACTGAAAATATTGGTGGGGCTTATAATCCGCTATTAATTTATGGCAGTTCAGGACTCGGTAAAACACATTTGATGCATGCTATTGGTAATAATGTATTAGTTAATAATCCTAATGCGAAAATTATTTACCTTCATTCTGAACGATTTGTTCAAGATATGGTTAAAGCGTTACAACACAATACGATGTCTGCATTTAAAAATTTTTATCGTAACATTGATGTTTTACTTATAGATGATATTCAGTTTTTTGCGGGTAAAGAGCGTTCTCAAGAAGAGTTTTTTCATACCTTTAATACTTTATTAGAAAATAAACATCAAATTGTTCTAACTTCTGATAAATTTCCTAAAGAAATCAATGGTTTAGAGGATAGATTGAAATCAAGATTTGGTTGGGGTTTACCGGTATCAATTGATCCACCTGATTTAGAAACTAGAGCGGCGATTCTCATGTCAAAAGCAGCTAATGTTAAAATTGACTTACCCCAGGAGGTTGCTTTTTTTATTGGTAAAAGAATACCTTCTAATGTGAGAGACCTTGAAGGTGCCTTAAGGCGTGTTATAGCTAACGCACACTTTACCGGAAAAGAAATAACCATCGGATTCACTAAAGAAGTCTTAAATGATTTGATTGCTATCCAAGATAAATTAGTGCATATCGATAATATTCAAAAAACAGTAGCAGAATATTTTAAAATAAGAGTATCTGATTTACATTCTAAAAAAAGAACACGTTCAATAACGCGACCTCGTCAATTAGCAATGACCTTAGCACGGGAATTAACCAGTCATAGTTTGCCAGAAATTGGTGAATCTTTTGGCGGTAGAGATCACACAACTGTTATTAATGCGTGTAAAAAAATAAATGAGCTAAAAGAAACGGATTCGAGAATGTCAGAGGATTATTCTAGTTTAGTTCGGATATTAACGCATTAAATTTAAAGCATCGTTGATGTTTAATATTATTAATAATAAATAGGGCTATGAAATTTAAGATTAATCGCGAAGTTTTTCTTTTACCGTTACAACAAATTGTAAATGTTATTGAAAAAAGGCAAACCATGCCTATTTTATCTAACATTTTGCTCAAGATGAATGCGGGCATTTTAACCTTAACGGGTTCTGATTTAGAAATTCAATTAATCGTAGAAGTGTCAATTGACACTTCTGAAGTCAGTGAAATTACTGTACCGGCACGAAAAATTTTAGACATTATTCGTTTATTACCGGCCGAGTCTCAAATAGACATTCAATTGGATAATGAAAAATTAAAAATTGTTTCAGGACGTAGTCGTTTTTCTTTGACAACGTTAGAAGCGGTTAATTATCCGGAGTTTGATGAAAAAAACGCTCATACAACGATGTTGCTGCCCATTTCTCAATTAAATAAAGCTTTGAACAAAACTTTGTTTTGTATGGCTAATCAAGATGTAAGATATTATTTAAATGGCATTTTGGTTACGGTAACTAATCAGCAATTAAAATTAGTTGCATCGGATGGTCATCGGTTAGCACTTTTTAATGAATCGTTGACCGAAGCGAAAGATATTGAAACGTCATTTATTATTCCTAGAAAAGGCGTGATTGAATTAAATCGATTATTGAGTGAATCAGACCAATTATTATCGCTACAATTAGCGACGAGTAATGTTCGGTTAGATTTTGAACGGCTTTCTTTTTCAGTTAAATTAATAGATGCAAAATACCCGGATTTTAGCAAGGTTTTCCAACAAGACTTTAAATCAGTTATTGCGGTTAATAGAAAAGATTTTAAAGATGCACTCACCCGCGTATCGATTTTATCTAACGAGAAATTTAAAGGAGTATCGTTAAATTTTAGTGATTCTAATTTAAAAGTAGCTGCGTATAACCCAGATCATGAGGAAGCGGAAGAAAATGTACCCATTGATTATTCTGGAGAAGCGTTTGTCATTGCATTTAATGCGCAATATTTATTAGATGCAGTTTCAAATTTAGAATCAGATGTTATTCATGTTTCTTTATCGAGCAATATGAGTGCTTGTGTTATTGAAGACCCTATTGATGCTAGTTATCAGTATATTGTTATGCCGATGCGTCTGTAGTCGTTCACGATGGGGTTGTCAAAACTTGATGTTTTTAACGTCAGGAATATTGAATACGCGCGTTTAGAACCTGCGCCCAGATTTAATTTCATCCATGGCTTGAATGGAAGTGGAAAAAGCGCATTATTAGAATCAATTTTTCTAGTAGGTCGTGCCCGATCTTTTCGCACCGCTAATTTATCTAAAGTCATTAATTTTAATGCTAAAGAATTTGTTGTTTCAGGCAATATTTGTCAAGTAGGAAAAAAGAACACAACCATTGGTATTCAATATAATCATCAGCAGTTAATTACACGACTAGACCAACAAACGGTTAAATCAAAAGCAACGATAGCGTATGGTTTTCCTTTGCAAATTATTCATCCAAAAAGTTACCGTATTTTAGATGCAGGACCACAAATAAGACGTGAGTTTATTGATTGGGGTGTTTTTAATTTAAACGCTGATTTTTTACCGATATGGCGACGATTTAAAACAGCACTTACACAACGCAATGCCGCATTGAAGACAAGATTGTCGAATCAAGTCAGGGTATGGAACCCTGAACTCGCATATTACGGTACAATGGTCCATGAGTATCGTTGCAACTATACTCATCAACTTAAACCTTTTTTTTTGTTGGCCTGCGAGCAGTTGTTAGGGACAACAGAAATAGATATAAAAATTAACTCAGGATGGGACTCTGTTTTAACCTACGAACAAGCTTTGTATAAATCGGTAGAAAAAGATTTACGCTATGGTTTTACCGGTCAAGGACCTCATCGCGGCGACCTCAGCGTGCTAGTTAAAAAAAAACAAGCTAAAGACTATGTTTCTCGGGGACAATTAAAGTTGCTTGTCTTAGCGCTCAGTATGGCTCAAATAACGATGTTACAACAAGCTGAACACCAGTTGGGTTGTTTTTTGGTAGATGACTTAACGGCGGAATTAGATAATCACAGTAAAGAAAAAGTCTTTAGGTGTTTAGATGAAATGAAAGTTCAGGTTTTTTTAACAGCAACAAATAAAGACAGCTTTGTAAAAGGTCCAACGGTAGGTGATCATAAAATGTTCCACGTGGAACATGGGGTCGTCACAGAAGAATAATTGTTTCACGTGGAACATATAAATTAACAGTAAAAGGCAAGATGATGAGCGGTAACGAACAATACGACAGTTCAAATATTCAAGTATTAAAAGGATTGGATGCGGTCAGGAAAAGACCAGGTATGTATATTGGTGACACTGATGATGGGACCGGTTTGCATCATATGGTTTTTGAGGTGGTGGATAATTCAATTGATGAGGCGTTAGCGGGTTTTTGTAGTGAAGTACGTGTTGTTATTCATGCAGACAATTCAATTACGGTTTCAGATGATGGTCGTGGAATACCGGTTGATTATCATGAAGAAGAAAAATGTTCAGCAGCTGAAGTCATTATGACGGTGTTACATGCGGGCGGAAAGTTTGATGATAATTCTTATAAAGTTTCCGGTGGTTTACATGGTGTTGGGGTGTCTGTTGTTAATGCTCTTTCTGAAAAATTAGTTTTAGAGATTAACCGAGGTGGGCATTGTTATGTGCAAACGTATAAAAAAGGAGAGCCTCAGGGCGATATTGCAGCGGTTAGTGAAAGTAATACCACCGGTACGCAAATAACGTTTATGCCAAGTGCTGATACTTTTTCAGATATAAATTTTCATTATGATATTTTGGCAAAACGTTTACGTGAATTATCTTTTTTGAATTCAGGCGTTAGAATTTGTTTAATTGATGAGCGTTTTGCAAAAAAAGATATTTTTGAATTCGAAGGCGGTATTCGTGCTTTTGTTGAACATTTAAATAAAAACAAACAAGAATTATTTGAAGGTGTTTTTTATTTTAATATTGAAAAGGATGACGTTGTTGTTGAAGTGGCTATGCAGTGGAATGATTCTTACCAAGAAAATATTTTTTGTTATACCAATAATATTCCGCAACGTGATGGGGGTAGTCATTTAGCAGGTTTTCGGGGCGCGCTAACACGAACGTTAAATCAATACATAGAAACACAGGGGTTAGCAAAAAAACAAAAAATTATAATGACCGGAGATGATGCCCGTGAAGGGTTAACCGCCGTTTTATCAGTAAAAGTTCCAGATCCTAAGTTTTCATCACAAACAAAAGATAAATTAGTTTCTTCTGAAGTAAGGCCGATTGTAGAATCGACTATGAATGAAAAATTGCAGGAATTTTTATTAGAAAACCCGCAAAAGGGTAAGATTGTAGCTAATAAAATTATTGATGCTGCACGAGCAAGGGATGCAGCGAGAAAAGCGCGAGAAATGACGCGACGAAAAACAGCGTTAGATATTGCAGGGTTGCCAGGAAAATTAGCGGATTGCCAG
>Ga0233440_1004012_pt1 | contig 10629 bp, 11 predicted proteins | sample SI_123_September_5_FD_182791 | JGI IMG/M metagenome (GOLD analysis project Ga0233440, IMG submission 182791) | Seawater microbial communities from Saanich Inlet, British Columbia, Canada - SI_123_September2016_120_MG | ecosystem: Environmental > Aquatic > Marine > Inlet | place: Canada: British...
GATTTTTTGACCTTTGGTGTTACTACTCTGATTGCATAGAGATCTATTCGGTCAGAGTAGTAGTGCCAAAGGGCGGAAAATATTGAGTGAAAATGTTAATATAATTATGGTCACCTACTTAAGTAACGTGCATGAAATAAGTTGCTTTGTGCACGTTACTATAAAAAGTATAGTGCAAATAGATTTTCACTTAGCCATTTGAGAAAAAACCGGTATAAAAATAATGACAAAAGATGAAATTGTAGATGTTTTAAGAAAGCTACGTTTGTTTAAAAACTTTACTCTGGATGAATTAAATATATTTTCAACTGTTGCTAACAGTGTTTTAAAAGTACGAAAAGATGACGTGGTGTTTGAGAAAGGCGATGTTGGCGATAATATGATGATTATTCTTTCTGGCTCAGTCAATATTATTTTTAGGGATGGTAATAAGAAAAAAGAAATTCTACTAACAACTGGAACAGTGGTTGGTGAAATGTCTGTTGTAGATGAGCAACCTCGGTCTGCAGATGTGGTGGCAAATGAAAAATGTTTGTTATTGTTTGTGAGTAAATTGCATTGTGACCTATTATCCCAACAGTATCCTTTGATTGCTTTAAAGTTTTATAAAGAGCTGGCAAAAGTCTTAAGCATGCGCTTAAGGAATAGGAATCCTGCAAGAGTAGGGGTGTAATTATTCATGTATCAGAAAAATAAAGTTTCTGAAATTATAATTTTAACCATGAAGAGTAGGAGTTTTTTCTTCATGCCTTTCATGGTTAAATAAATTTAGCAAAATTTTTGCGTGTTAATTTAAAGATTAAAGTTTGCCTGTTAGGACGTATTATTCTAGTAACACCATTTTTTTTGCATATCATCTAATAAATAGGTAAAATAAATTCGTTATACTTAAAATTTCAATGAAAGACCGTGTTTTTATTGTACTATTTGTTTACTCATTAATTTAAAATATTTCCAAGTTTAATATGTCTAACTCAATTTTTTCAAAATTTGTAACGCGCTTAAAATCCACAGTATCTGGTGGATCAAGCGAAGATGGAAACCAAAATGACTCTGCTAATCAGGTTAAAGGTACTGTTAAGTGGTTTAATGATAAAAAAGGTTTCGGTTTTATTGAAGGTGAAGATGGTAATGATGTTTTTGTTCATTACAGCGGTATTCAGGGTGATGGAAGAAAAACTCTGAGAGAAGGTCAGCAAGTTAAGATGACTGTGACGCAAGGGCAGAAAGGTCCTCAGGCTGAAAATGTCAGTCCAGTATAAGGTATGAGTACGAAATTACTTCCCATTTTGTACTCATCCTAACTTAAGATTTTATTACTGCTTTGCCAACTATATTGTTAACAACACTTAATGCTAGATACTCCCATGCTTCTTTGGGATTGCGTTATTTGCTGGCTAATATGGGTGATTTAACCAGTACAACCCGATTACTTGAATACAGCATCAACAGCCGTTCAATTGATGTTGCAGAATCTTTGTTGTCGTATGATGCAAAAATCATCGGTTTTTCACTTTATATCTGGAATATCACAGAAACAATTCGGCTTTTATCCATCATTAAAACAGTATCGCCAGAAACTGTAGTGGTGGTCGGTGGTCCAGAAATTAGCCATGAGGTAGAAAATAATAAGATCAGTTCTTTGGTCGATTATATTATTTGTGGCAATGCAGATGTGGCTTTTGCCAATCTGTGTCAGTTAATTATTGCCAAAAATTCCCCCCAAGAAAAAATCATTCAAGCCCCTTTTGTTCACCCTAAAGACATTCAGTTTCCTTATCAATATTATAATGATGAAGATATTGCCAATCGCTTGATTTATGTGGAAGCATCCAGAGGATGTCCGTATCAGTGTGAGTTTTGTTTGTCTTCATTAGATAAAACCAGTTGGTCATTTGATATCGATTTATTTCTACAAGAATTACAACGACTTTTTCAGCGAGGTGTTCGTCAATTTAAATTTGTTGATAGAACATTTAATTTGAAAATCAAAACAAGTCTGCGTATTTTAGAATTTTTTCTGGATAAATTAGATTCAGATTTGTTTTTACATTTTGAGTTAGTACCCGATAAATTGCCAGATGAATTACGTCAAATCATTCAAAAATTTCCCTCGGGTACATTGCAATTTGAAATTGGTATACAAACATTTAACCCAGAAGTTCAGGCATTGGTTAGCCGAAAACAAGATATGCAAAAAACTCACGAAAATATTCAATGGTTAAGTGACGCAACTGATGTTCATCTGCATGTTGATTTAATTGTTGGATTGCCTGGCGAATCGTTACAAAGTTTTGCCGAAGGTTTTGATCAATTGGTTAAATTAAAGCCTCATGAAATTCAGGTTGGGCTATTAAAAAGGCTAAAAGGAACACCCATTGTCAGGCATACGATTGAATATGAAATGAAATATAATCCAGAAGCTCCTTATAATATTTTGTCCACAAGTTTGATTGATTTTGGGCAAATGCAACGACTGGCTCGATTCGCAAGATATTGGGATTTAATGGGTAATTCAGGACACTTTAAAAATACAATTAAACTAATTAGCGCCGATCAACCATTTAACTCTTTTATGATGTTGAGTGATTGGTTATATCAATCAACTGATCAAACTCATCGAATTGCTTTAAAGAGATTGTTTAAGTTGATGTTTGTTGGCTTGACGGATGGCTTGAAACTTGATAAAAACCTTGTTTTTAATGCTTTGAAATGTGATTTTAAACAAAGCAATCTGAAAGGTTCTTCTGAGTTTATAAGAGAATAAATATATGAGATGGGTTTTGGGTATTGAATACGATGGTACTGATTTTTCTGGTTGGCAATCTCAGAATAATCGTCGAACGGTACAACAAGCCGTTGAACAAGCGATTTCGCAGGTTGCCAATGAAGATGTGAGCATCTTTTGTGCGGGCCGAACTGACAGTGGAGTACATGCTGAAGAGCAAGTGATTCATTTTGATACAGAAGTTAAAAGAAATGCTCGATCCTGGATTTATGGGAGTAATACCAATTTGCCTGATGATATTAATGTGCTTTGGGCAAAAACTGTCAGTGCTGATTTTCATGCCAGATTTTCAGCCGTAAAACGAACTTATCGTTATGTTATTCTTAACCGACAAATTCGTTCTGCCATTAATCGTCATCGTGAAACATGGTATTTTAAAACATTAGATGCAGAAAAAATGCACATGGCTGCCCAGTCTCTGATGGGTGAGCATGATTTTACCTCCTTTCGTGCTGTAGCGTGCCAAGCTAACACACCTATCAGAACAATCCATTTGCTCAATGTCAGCAGAAAAGGTGATCGAATTATTATTGATATTTCTGCCAATGCTTTTTTGCATCACATGGTTAGGAATATTGTCGGTGTTTTGTTGGCCATCGGTAATGGCGATAAAGATAGTCAATGGTGTCAGCAAGTTTTAGATGCCAAAGATAGAACCAAGGCAGGAGTCACTGCTCGTGGTGAAGGTTTATTTTTAACCAAAGTTGATTATCCAAGTGAATTTGAAATAAATTAGGAGAATAGGCTATGCGACTATTACACACAATGTTGAGAGTTGGAAATCTTGAAAAATCAATTAGCTTTTATACTCAAGTGCTGGGAATGATTTTATTAAGGCAAAAAGATTATCCTGATGGAAAATTTACCTTAGCATTTTTAGGTTACGGAAAAGAGTCTGAAAATACAGTGATTGAGTTAACTTATAATTGGGATGAAGATCAATATGATATTGGAACGGGATATGGTCATATTGCGATTGAAGTTGACGATGTGTATACAACAGTAGCATCTATTAAAGATCAGGGGTGTAAGATTTTACGAGATGCAGGACCGATGAACGCAGGAACAACCATTATTGCTTTTGTTGAAGACCCTGATGGTTATCCCATTGAGCTAATTGGCTCGAAATTATAACGTTAAGTAACACGCAATATTAGGTATTTCTTTATTGTGAGTTACCTTAACTTTGGGGCTGGTGAAAATTAAAAAATCCTCACTTTTTTACCCACTGACCATTTTTCTGAAACCATTCTCCTGAACCTGCTTTTTTATAAATCTTGTCCGCAATTAATTTTTCAACTTTACTGACAGGAATATTATTGCGTTTGGAAATTTCTTGATACTTTTGTTTGCGTTTACGATTGGTTTGTTTGATTAAGGCTTGAATGGTTGTAGAAGCATTGCCATTGGGTGAAGCAAGATAACCATTGGATAACTCCCCAACTAAGCCCTGATTTTTGGCATCAGACAGTGGTGATGCTAATGTTTGAGTGCTGAATACAATGGCGAATATGAAGCATAACATTTGTGTTGAATTCAATAATAATTTCATTTTTATAGTCCTTGATAATGGGGGGCTGTCATTCTGCGTGTTATTTGTTTGGGTTAGGCAACTCGCAACAAATAAACTACCCATCTTACTGGCCTTTTTGTCCATCTCCTTTACCACAAAAACAGTTGAGTAGAACGACTACACGCCTATTTTTATGGCAAAGAAGATGAACAAAAATTCTGCGTAATATGGGTAGTTTATTTATTGCGTGTTACCTAAAAGCTTTATTTTTCCGATACTTTTAAATTTTATTGATACTTGTCTTTAAATGCTATCATGGTTTTGTTACTCTGAATTTATTAAAAATCACTATAAAAAATAATTATAATTATTAAAGATGTCAGAATTAACAACCCACGTAGAAACAGAATGCGGATCAGAAAAATCATTCGGTATTGTATTTTCAATCGTATTTTTAGCCATTGCGTTATACCCATTATTTTCTTCAGAAAATATCCGCTTATGGTCACTGGTCGTAGCGGTTATCTTTTTCTTGCTGGCTTTCCTCTATCCGAAGATATTGTCTGTTCCAAATAAAATATGGTTTAAGTTTGGTCTATTACTGGGTGCTATTATTGCACCAATTGTCATGGCGCTTGTCTATTTTACCACTGTCTTACCCATAGGACTTGGGATGAAATTATTTGGCAAGGATCCATTAAGAAGAAAGCTGGATAAGAATACAAAATCTTATTGGATTGAGCGTGATCAGCCTGTTGGCTCAATGAAAAATCAATTTTAGAGGATTACGCTATGTCTTTTTTAAAAGAATTATGGTGCTTTATGCGTGTTAGAAAGAAATTTTGGCTTGTGCCTATCATGTTGATGATGGCGATTTTTGGTGCTTTAATTGTGCTCAGTCAAGGTTCTGCAGTCGCTCCATTTATTTACACTTTATTCTAGAGTTATTATGACGGCTATTTTAGGAATATCTGCTTACTATCATGACAGTGCGGCCACTTTGGTTATTGATGGAGAAATAATCGCTGCGGCACAAGAAGAACGGTTCACTCGTAAAAAACATGACTCAGCCTATCCCACTAAGGCCATTAATTATGTTCTTAAAGAAGCAGGTTTGACATTTTCGCAGCTGGATTATGTGGCCTTTTATGATAAACCGTTTTTGAAATTTGAACGCCTGTTAGAGACCTATGTTGCTTACGCTCCCAAAGGTTTGCAATCCTTTCGTATGGCGATGCCTATCTGGCTTCGTGAAAAGCTGTTTTTGAAAGACATGCTTTACAAAGAAATCAAAAAACTGGATGAAAATTTTGATATTGAAAAACTGATGTTTGGTGAGCATCATTTTAGTCATGCTGCCAGCGCATTTTATGCGTCACCTTTTGATGAAGCCGTTGTGCTGACATTGGATGGGGTGGGAGAATGGGCAACAACGACCGTTGCTATCGGTAAAAATAACCAGCTTGATATTGTTAAAGAGATTCATTTTCCTCATTCATTGGGTTTGCTTTATTCCGCATTTACTTATTACACTGGTTTTAGAGTTAATAGTGGCGAATATAAAGTGATGGGGTTGGCACCTTATGGCGAACCAAAATACAAAGACTTGATTCTACAAAAATTAGTTGATTTAAAAGAAGATGGCTCATTTAGGCTTGATCAATCTTATTTTAATTATGCGACAGGTCTTACAATGACCAACCAGAAGTTTGCAGATTTGTTTGGGCAGCCTGTGCGACAACCTGATACAGATCAACTGACTCAATTTCATATGGATATTGCCGCTTCAATACAAGCTGTAACAGAAGAAATTGTATTGACCATGACTCGTTCCTTAGCTAAGGAATATAATATTCCAAATCTGTGTATGGCAGGCGGTGTTGCTCTTAATTGTGTTGCCAACGGTAAAATATTAAATGATAAGGCCTTTAAGGATTTATGGGTTCAACCTGCAGCGGGGGATGCAGGGGGCGCTTTAGGAGGAGCTTTGTCTGTCTGGTATAAAGAATTAAATCAACCTCGTGTGGTTAATCCTAATGATTCCATGAAAGGATCCTATTTAGGGCCATACTATGAACAGGAAATGATTGAAAAAGAATTATCCAGTAGTGGTGCGATATTTGAAACTGTTAGTGAAGACGCTATGCTTGAACAAACGGCACAAGCTTTGTCAGAAGGTAAAGCCATTGGTTGGTTTCAGGGGAGAATGGAATTTGGTCCTCGTTCTTTAGGTGGCCGTTCTATTTTAGGTGATCCTCGATCAGAAAAAATGCAAAAAACTTTAAATCTAAAAGTTAAATACCGTGAAAGTTTTAGACCTTTTGCTCCATCAGTTTTAAGAGAAGATGTCTCACAATGGTTTGATTTGGATTATGACAGCCCTTATATGTTGTTGGTTGATGGGGTTAATAAAAGTAAATGCCGACAAATGACAGATGAAGAAGAATCTTTGTTTGGTATTGATAAGCTCAATGTTAAGCGGTCTGACATTCCCGCTGTGACACATGTCGATTATTCAGCAAGAATACAAACAGTGCATCGTGAAACCAATCCTAAATATCATCAGTTAATCAGCCGATTTAAAGAAAAAACAGGTTGTTCTGTGGTGGTTAATACCTCTTTTAATGTCCGAGGTGAGCCCATTGTTTGTACTCCTGAGGATGCATTTAAGTGTTTTATGGGGACGGGAATAGAATTGCTGGTCGTTGGTAACTGTGTGCTTAGAAAAGAATCGCAGGACAAATCCTTGATTGAAGATTATAAAGATAAATATGAACTGGATTAGTCATTTTCATCCCTAGGGTTAAAAGGCATGAGTTTTGCCATTTTATAATAAAGTTGCTCATCTTCTCGTGTCTTGGGTAATGGCGTAATAATCTGGATGGTGATGAATTGGTCACTGGATTGATTGCCAGGAAAACCTTTGCCTTTTAAGCGCAGTGTTGCGCCAGACTGGCTACCCGCAGGAATTTTTAAATTAACCGAACCATTCAACGTGGGTACATGGATGGAATCTCCCAGCGCGGCTTCCCAGGGAGTGACTTTTAAATCAAAATAGATGTCCTTTCCTTTGATAAAAAAGGGTGGGCAACTAATGAGTTCAACTTCTAAAAATAAATCACCATTTTTACCTCCATTGAGCCCAGACATTCCTTGTCCTGCTAATCTAATCTGTTGTCCTGTTGAAATATTTTTTGGCAAGCTGACATTTAATTTTCTCTGTTTAACCGATATATGTCCTTCTTTTTCAAAAACAGGAACACGTATTTCAACTGTTTTTTTGTCTCCCCGAATACTTTCCATACAGCTGACTTGTATTTTAACGGTGTGATCTTCTCCTCTTAGCTGGTCGCTATTTTTATTGGGTGGGGGTGTGGTTTTTGATTTTGTATTTGTCTGTCGATCTTGGTCTGATTTTTTATTTCGACCATACTTGAAGTTAAATTTAGAAACCCAGTCTTTTGTTCTGAAGCCTTTGTTGGATGGCGCTGGACGTTGGGTTCGATGACTTGACTCGAAATCATGTTGCTTTCTTTTTTTAGGGTTTTTTAGATTATCGTAAGCTTCATTTATTTCTTTGAATTTTTCTTCGGCATCACTGGCAGAATTAAGGTCTGGATGATATTTTTGAGCCAATTTTCTGAAGGATTGCTTTATTTCAGTTGTACTGGCTGTTTTAGCAATACCAAGTATTTTATAATAGTCTTTCATTGAGTTTGGTTTTTATGATCTAATTGGTTGGTAACGTACACGAAATAAGTTAAACAAGTTGCGTTCAACTTTAATCTATATTTGACATTCTGATTGAATAAAAGTGTAGGCATAGTCGCTCTATTCCGAACTTTTATGATTGAAGAACGTTCAAAGACAGGCAGAAGATGAGATGCAGGTTGTCTAAGTTATTTCATGCACGTTACTTAGGAATGGTCATTAAATACCATTCCGTGATTCTAAAATATTCTGTTACTTTGCCCAAAGGGCATCATGTTTTTTTATAAGTGCTGACTACATTATGCCTCAATTATTTGTTGAACAATTAGCCAATGTTGATTTTTCATATCTGTGTCCTGATTACGGTTTGGTAGGTGAAACCTGGTTGTTGGATGTCTGTCTACAAGGGAAACTTGACGACCAAGGTATGATTTTTGATTTTTCAAATGTCAAACATGAAATCAAATTGGTGGTCGAAGAGTTTATAGATCATAAATTACTCGTTCCTGTTAACTATGAGGGGCTTAGGGTTGAAAAACATCTGTCCTCAACAGAAATATGGTTTACTGATCGGCAACAACGTGAAATTTATTGCCATAGCCCAACACAAGGTATTTGTGAAATTGATTGTATGACTATAAATATAGCTGTTGTTGAGCAACAATTGGTGACTATGGTAAAAAAAGTTCTGCCAGCCAATGTAACGACTATTGATCTTAAATTAAAAATACCTGAAACAAGGCATTCCTATCAGTATAGTCATGGTTTAAAAAAACATGAAGGCGCCTGTCAGCATATTGCACATGGCCACCGTTCAGATTTGAAAATTTTAAACAATAAACAAATCAGCGCTGAATGGGAAAATTTCTGGATTGAAAAGCTTCATAGAAAATATCTGGCTGATGCAAAAGATATTGTTAAAAAACATACAAAAAATAACAAACTCGTATATCGTTTTAGTTATACTGCAAGCCAAGGTGATTACGTGCTTGAGCTTGGAGCAGATCAGTGTTACTTAATTGAAACTGAAACGACCGTTGAGTATATTGCTGAGCATATCTTTAATCAAATTATCTCTAATGATTCGGTGACAGATTTGTCTGTCAGGGCTTATGAAGGATTTCATAAAGGGGCTATTGCCAGCTAATGTGATGATTGAAAACAAACTAAATATTGATGAAAATGGACGCATAAGACGGATTCTTATTGTGGATGACGAGCCTTATATCTTAAGTGCGTTGAAGCGATGTTTAAGGTCGTTGGATGTAGAAATATTGAGTGCTGATAATGGTATTAATGCGCTTGAGGTTTTAAAAACAGAACAAGTCGATATTATTCTCAGTGATTTGCGAATGCCAGAAATGGATGGTGCAACCTTATTTTCTAGTGTAGCCAACCTTTATCCCCAAACAAAAAGAATTTTATTAACGGGTTATGCTGATTTAGATTCTATTCAAGATGCCATTAATAATGGACATATTTATTCTCTGATCGCTAAACCTTGGGATAACCAAAATGTTTTATTGATTCTCCAGCGAACACTAAAAACCATTCAACTAGAAGAAGAAAATAAAAAACTACTCGACATGACCGAAAGACAAAATAAAGAGTTAAAAAGAATTAACTCTGATTTGCAAATAAAGGTCGATGAAAAGGTTTTATCCCTTAAAGAAACTCAAAAAAAATTACGTAAAATATTCACAGATGTATTGCCTTTATATACCAATTTAATTGATGTTCAGCATGGTTTGAAGTTGGGAATGACACATCGTTTTGGTGAAATAGCCAGTGAAATAGCTTATCGATTGAAATTGGAGTTTTCTGAAATACAAGCAATTTATTTTTCTGGGTTATTACAAAATATCGGGATTACCTTGTTGCCTGAAAAAATTCTCAATAAAGCTTATGTGATGATGAGTGTTGATGAAAAAGAACAATTTCATCGCCACCCTGGTTTGAGTGAAATGTTGTTGATGGGGCATAAACAACTCAAAGAACCAGCCAATATTATTCGCTGTATTCATGAACATTGTGATGGTTCAGGGTTTCCTGATGGTAAAATGGCAGATGAAATTCCACTGGGTTCAAAAATCATACTGGTGTTGAATCATTATCAGCGGCTGCAAAATGGAAATTTGGTCAACAAAAAATTAACTCCAGAACAGGCGAGACAGTTTTTAGTGCATCATCGACATGATTATTATGAGTCCAAAATTGTTCATGTTTTTTTGGATGTTTTAGAAAAGCATAATAATGAAATAGAAATTAATTCTGAGAATCTAATGTCTGGAATGGTTTTGTCTCAAGACCTGATCGCTTTTAACAGTTTGCACATGTTGTCAAAGAATCAAAAAATCACAACAGAAATTATTCATCATATTAAGTCATTTGAAAAAGAGGTGGGCAATCAGTTTTTAATATTTGTTAATTCAAATATTGATGAATTTGAATGAAATTGACACATTGTCTTGTTGTGACTATAGCCATGATTATAGTCATAAAGGATTGTAATCATGAATAAGCAGGTGACCATAATTATCTTAACAAAATTTTCGCTCAAGAGCTTTTTACCAATAAATTGGATGAAACAGGCATAATTAAGATAATTTCTATATCT
>Ga0233440_1004024_pt1 | contig 10616 bp, 8 predicted proteins | sample SI_123_September_5_FD_182791 | JGI IMG/M metagenome (GOLD analysis project Ga0233440, IMG submission 182791) | Seawater microbial communities from Saanich Inlet, British Columbia, Canada - SI_123_September2016_120_MG | ecosystem: Environmental > Aquatic > Marine > Inlet | place: Canada: British...
GGATGAAGAAATTAGGAAGATTTTTAACTCGATTAATTCTAAAATAAAAGATGTTCAAAGCAAATTTAAAGAAAAAAATAACAATAAATTTAACATTTAAAAGTAGGTGTATTTATGAAATTTTCCCTAGCCATCAACATTCCAATATGATGTTGATTGATAAATATCCCCCTATATCTGGCGTTTTATTAGATGTTTGGAAGGCTTATTTTTCTAATAAGGCAAATAAAAAATGGGAGAATATCCCTGATTTTGAGAAAATAAATTTTATAGCTGTATTTGGTTATATAAATGATAAATATAAAGCACAAAGTGGTAAAGAAATTACTAAATTCAGGCAGATGGTTAAGGGTGTTTTATCTACAGTTACTGAGAACCACACAAGTCATAAGGAGTTAGTGCAGAATTATATTGATGGCGATGTTGATAGGCTTATTGAAACTACTAAGAAGATAGGTTTAGATAAAGGGCAAATAGAGAAGTGGTTTGTATTTAATAAATTTAAAGAAGATAAGTCGTTTCAAAGATTTATCAACTCTTTGTAGAGTCCTTAGTTTTATTTGTGAATTACCTAACCAAATCAAAATTCAAATTAGCAACCGAATGTCCAACTAAGCTTTTCTATACAAGTAAACCCGAATACATAAACAACAAAATAGATAATCCCTTTTTAGAGGCATTAGCAGATGGTGGTTATCAAGTAGGAGAGCTAGCAAAATATTATTATCCTAACGGGCATCACGTCCATGCTTTGGATTACGATGAAGCTTTAGAGAAAACCAACAAGTTGTTAGAACAAGATGAAGTTACTATCTATGAGGCAGCAGTAAAACATAACAACTTATTCATTCGTGTTGATATCCTAATAAAGAGAGGTTTATTTATTAAGATTATTGAAGTTAAAGCAAAATCCATTGACAATAAGCTTAAATCTTTTTTAACTAAAAAAGAAGATAAAGTACTAGCCAAATGGGAGCCGTACCTTTTTGATGTGGCTTTTCAGAGATATGTTGCTCGTTCAGCTTTTCCAGATTTAACAGTAACCTCTTATTTATTGCTAACAGATAAAACAGCCACTACACCAACTGAGGGGCTTAATCAGAAGTTTCAAATTACGGTAGATGATAAAAAACGTAAAGGAGTGAGTGTTTCCTCTTCATTAAGTGAAGAGGATTTATCAGTAAAACTCATGCGTCAAATTCCTGTTGATGTTGAATGTGATTTAATTTGTAATACTAAAGTGGGTAATGATCGACGTGGCGTTAGCTTTATAAGTCAAATCAAGGAGTATTCAGAGTGTTATTCTAATAACGTTAAGATCAGGCCAATTTTAAAAAAAGAATGTCGAGATTGTGAATTTAGAGCATCTCAAGAAGATATAGGCAAAGGGTTGAAGAGTGGCTTTCATGAGTGCTGGAAAGAAAAATTAAATTGGACTGATAAAGATTTTGAAAAGCCTAATGTGTTAAATATATGGAATTTCAAACCTAAAGATAAGTTTATTAAGCAAGGGAAAATAAAATTTTCACAAATGTATGAAGAGGATATTAATCCAAAATTTGAATCTGGAGACGGAAAGCTTTGCACAAAAGAAAGACAATGGTTTCAAATTGAAAAAGTTAAAAACAACGATACTTCGGCATGGATAGATAAATCAGGCCTTAAGGCAGAAATGGATAGTTGGGTTTATCCTTTACATTTTATTGATTTTGAAACTACAGCAATGGCTATACCTTTTAACAAAGGAAGACGTCCTTATGAGGGTATTGCTTTTCAATTTTCACATCATATTGTTTATAAAGATGGCCGTATTGAGCATAAAGGTGAATACATTAATGCTGAGAGAGGGGCGTTTCCTAATTATGAGTTTGTACGCAGGTTAAAGAGTGAGTTAAGCCAAGATAAGGGCACTATTTTTAAATACTCGCCTCATGAGAATACTTATCTAAATATGATATTTGAACAACTTCAAACTGAAGAAACCATTATTTCCGACAAAGAAGATTTGTGTAATTTTATTCAAGAAGTATCTCATTCTAAAAAAGACAGTATTTACTCATGGAAAGGTGAAAGAGACATGGTGGACATGCTTAATTTGGTTAAGTGGTATTTTTATGATCCCGCAACCAATGGTTCTAACTCGATCAAACAAGTGTTACCTGCCATATTAAATAGCTCAGACTATCTTAAAGAAAAGTACTCTAAACCAATTTATGGAACAGAGCTAATTCCAAGTCATAATTTTAAGAATTGGACGTGGATTAAATGTGAGAATGGATTAGTAAAGGATCCGTATAAATTATTACCGACTATGTTTCAAGATGCTGATAAATGTGATCAATTAATTAGTAGTAATGATGAGATCAAAGATGGAGGTGCAGCAATGACAGCATATGCCAAAATGCAATTTGAGAAAATGAGTGATTATGAGAGAGGTGAATTAACTAACAGTTTGCTCCAATATTGTGAACTAGATACTATGGCCATGGTAATGATCTATGAAGCATGGAAATATCAAGTTATTTAATTTAATACTTTTTTATATTTATATTTCAATTAATGGCATAATTCGTCCACATATTTTTTTTGATAAGTAATCGCTATTTACGTTGTTTGTATACATAAAATTTAATCTTATTATCTCTAATATATCAATATTTTCTATTTGAATGAAGACTGTAAATGAATGTACTTGACTTATTCTCTGGATGTGGTGGCATTAGCTCTGGCTTTGAGTTGGCTGGTTTTAATATTAGTGGAGGGATTGATATCGACCCGGATTCTATTAAAACATTCCAGAAGAATTTTCCAAAATCTAAAGCAGTTTGCGAAAGCTTATTAGAATATTCGGATGATAAAATACTTGAAGATTTTAAAGATAAAGATATTGATATCATAGTGGGAGGCCCCCCTTGCCAAGGATTTTCGTCAGCAAATAGATGGCAAAAAGAAAATGAAGATCCAAGAAACAAATTATTTTTTGAGTACTTAAGATTTGTAGAGTTACTTAAGCCAAAAGCAGTTGTTATTGAAAATGTTCGTGGAATATTGACAAGAGATAAAGGGTTTGCGAAGCATAGAATTGAAAGCTTATTGAAAAACCTTGGATATAGTATTGATTGTAAAGTTTTAAATGCTTCAGATTATGGAGTTCCTCAAAATCGATTACGGGCCTTTTTTGTTGCTATAAGAGAAGATTTTGAGGAAACATTTGATTTCCAAAAACTCAACACAAAGCCTAAGGTAACAGTAATAGAGGCTATTGGAGAATTGTATAATCTGGATAAAATTCCAACTGATCTCTTATCAAATGGACCCAGTAATAACTATACTAAATATCTTCGAACTGAAAATCAAAAATTATATAATCATGAAATAAAATATCCAGCGAAAATGACTCAAAAACGAATAAGTCACGTCCCTCAAGGTGGGAATTGGCAAAATATTCCAGTTGATCTTTTCCCAAATAATCGAAACAACAGGCATTCTTCTGCGTTTAAAAGATTACATGAACATGCTTGTTCTGTAACTATTGACACTGGTAATGCACACAGTAATTATTTTCATCCCTTGTACAATCGTATTCCAACTGTAAGAGAAGCGGCAAGAATACAAAGCTTTAAGGATGATTTTATTTTGGAAGGAAGCAGGACAAGTCAATATCGTCAAGTTGGAAACGCAGTCCCCCCTTTACTTGCAAAAGCAGTCGCCGTAAGTTTAAAAAAATATTTGAATACAAAATGAAAATAATAGATCTCTTTTCTGGGGTAGGTGGATTAAGTCAAGGTTTTGAGTGGACAGGGTTTCAGCCTGTTGTTGCTATTGACTTTTGGGAAGATGCAATCAAAACTTATAATCATAATAGAGCTGAAAAAGTTGGCGTGTCAATGGATATAACGCAATTTAATAATATTGTTTTGCCCGAAATAATGAACAAACACACTATAGATGGAATTATAGGGGGGCCGCCTTGTCAAGGTTTTAGCACTGCCAGATTATCTAATGCTACTGATAAAGTTCATAAAATAAATGAAAGTAGAAATCATTTATACCTTGAATTCTTTAGGGCTGTTGATTTAGTAAGACCTGAGTTCTTTTTAATTGAAAATGTTAGAGGTCTTGTTTCTGCAAATAAAGGGGCTTTTGTAAATGACATTGTAGAGAGGTTTGGAGATATTGGATATAATGTAACCTATCAAATTTTAAATGCTTCGGATTATGGAGTCCCTCAAAATAGACAACGTGTATTTTTTGTAGGCCTTTTAGATGGTCAATTTTCTTTTCCAGAAAAACATAACTACAAAGTATCTTCCAGGGATGCTATTAGTGACTTATTTGAATCTACTGACGATGCTATCCAAAAATATTCAAGTCATTCAAAAAATGAATTCCAAAAATTAATGCGTAATGGAAAGAGATCAGTTAAAAATCATGAGGTTACAGTTCACAATGAGCAAACAAAAAGCGTAATTTCTATGGTTCCTGACGGAGGTAATATTAAATCTTTGCCAGCAGAATACTGGAATATCAGAAAATACAATAAGGCATTTCAAAGAATGAATAGCAAATTGCCTTCTAATACTATTGATACAGGGCATAGAAATTACTTCCATTACGAAGAAAACAGAATACCTACTGCGCGAGAATCGGCACGTATTCAGAGTTTTCCAGATTTTTTTGAATTTATAGGTGCAAAAGGAAGTCAATATAAGCAAGTTGGAAATGCCGTTCCTCCGCTTTTAGCAAAAGCACTAGCTGAAAAAATCAAATCATATCTGAAATAGCCATCATGGATAAAACAAAATATAATTTAAATATTACAAAAGATGGTGGTATTACAGACTATCAATCATTAGACAAGGTTAAGGCTGCATTTAAAATTATTGAATACTTTCTAGATTCAGGTCTAGAATCAAAAGAAGATATTAATTCCCATAATTTTATTAACTATACATTGCTTCTTAATGAAAAAGAACTCTTGGAAAAAACTCCAAACATACAAGGTCGTTACAAAAAATCACTTCCCCAGCATGATTTATTTTTTTCTAGAATGTGGGATAAAGAGCAACTTGAAGGGCTAATTCAATATGTGAAGGATAATTATCCTAATATTTTTGCTATTAATGTATCATCAGAAATGAAATACAATAATAAAACCAAAAAAAATATGAACATCCCATTAAATCAAATATTTTACGGACCTCCTGGGACAGGAAAAACGTTTGTAATGTCTTCAAAATCCAAAGAAATAATCCAAAATAATTTTAAAGACAACATCTCTAGCCCAATAGGGGAATTTAATAGAATTGTAACTTTTATTAGAGCGAATTTTAATGACAAAGACCACAATGTTCAGAATGGTAAAAATTTATATAGGAATCTTTCTCGCATCTTGAATATCTGGGGATATATTTTGGATGCAGAATTTGAAAATGTAGATATTTTAGATAATGATCGCGTCAAACTAAAAGGTTCTAATTGGCCTCAACATTATAGATATGTTACGCACTTTGGATTTGTTGATGATTGGAGAGATGGAAGAAAGATTAAGCTCAATTCGAAAGGGAAAAATTTTAAAATTAAAATAAAAAACTGGCTAAATAAAAATACAGATTTATATAAATCAGTAACTCCTGATTTTGATGTTAAACATTTAAGTGAGCAAGATATATTAATAAAAAAAGGGTTTCAATTTTTAAGAACACATGACGATCCAGGAGAGAATCTACCTGATATTTTTATAGAAGAATATAAAAGTGCGATAATTAACAATCCTACAGAAGAAGGCGTTTCTGGATTTATTAAGTCAATTTATTGTGCACTTTTTATGGCAATTAAAGGCACGCTTTATGGTCATAAGTCCGCAGGTAAGTTAAAAACACAAGTAGAAGAGGATTTAATTCAAGAGTATTTTGATTTGAATGAGAAAACCAAAAATAAAGGAGAATTAAGGGATCTTGAGTGGATAGGATGGATTACAAAAAATCTTGAAGAGTTGCACCTTATTGAAATTCATAAGACTGATGAACTTAACAACTATTTCAAACTTACTAAAGCCGGTCTGGAATTAGTAAATTCAATTATAGGTAAATGGAAAGAAGAAACTCCTTCAATTTTTGAAGTAATATCATTTGAGAGTGGTGTTAAATTAGGATTTATAGAGTTTATTACTTTTCATCAATCATACTCTTATGAAGAATTTATTGAAGGCATAAGACCAAATTTAGATGGCAAAAATGATTTAACTTATTCCATAGAAAAAGGGGTATTCAAAAGAATTTCTGATCGAGCTAAGAATGATCAAGCCAATAAGTATGTGATCATAATTGATGAAATAAACAGGGGAAATATATCGAAAATTTTTGGAGATTTAATCACCCTTATCGAACCTTCTAAAAGATTGTTTGAAGATAACGGTGAACATCCAAAACAAGTAACACTACCATATAGTAAAAAACCTTTTGGCGTCCCCAATAATCTATACATTTTAGGCACAATGAATACCGCTGATAAATCAATTGCTTTACTTGATTCTGCTCTTAGGAGGCGTTTTTCGTTTACAGAAATGCCACCAAAGGCAAGCGTGCTAACTGAGAATAAAATTAGTGTAGAGGGTATTGAAATTGAACAATTATTCGAAATTATAAATAAAAGAATTGAATTCCTTATAGATAAAGACCATGCAATTGGACACTCCTATTTTTTAAAGGATTATTTTAAGAAAAATCGAACAATTGAAAACTTAGCGCTTATTTTCAAAAAAGAAATCATTCCATTATTGATGGAGTACTTCTATGGTGATTTCGAAAAAATTCAATTGGTTTTGGGAGAGAACAAAGATTGGAAGCCTGCAAACCATGAACGGTTTATCAAGAAAAAACCAGCTCTGCAGAAATCATTATTTGGTAAAGCTGAAGTTGTAGAGGGTTACGATGAAAAGACTCTATATGAGATGACTGATCTATTGGACTTAGATCAAGATAGTCTAGTAAGACTTTTCAAATCAGTTTATACAAAAACTGATTAGTGAAAAAAAATTACGAGATATCTGAATATGGTCTTATTAGGTCCCTCGAAGATTATGAGGTTGACTCTTCAGTTACATCTCTTAAAGAGATTTATTTACCACAAAATCATTTCAATGACCTCTTTGATTTTATTATGCAAAATCAAGAAGAAAAGAAAGAGGGTGAACGCATGTTTTCTATCTTTTCTAAAGGGAAAAAGCGACAAATAAAAACAAAAAACTTTGTTGGCGTAATTGAAACATCTAAAGGTTTGACTCTTGAAATATTACCTAAAATATTTTTCGGTAATGAAGATGAGAATTACGAGGATGAATTAATTAAAACTAAAAAGATATTTTTGAATATGCTTGGTACGCTTAAGAATTCACCTTTTTTACATATTAGTTCTGCTCATCTAAAAACATCGCCTAGCTTCCCTTTATTGGAGATATTTATAGAGAACTATATTAACGAAATAAAGAAAATAATTAGGGTTGGCGTTAAATCACAATATGTTGCTAATCAGGAAAATTTAAATTTTTTAAAAGGAAAGATTGTAAACTCTTTGAACATAAAACATAACCATTCTAATAAAGCAAGATTTTATTGTGAATTTGATGAGTTTTCTGAGAACATGGCGCACAATCAGTTGGTCAAATCAACGTTAATAAAACTCACTAGGGTTTCAAAATCACATTTTAATAGAACCAATATTTTTCAGTTACTTCATCATTTTGACTCAATAGATGAATCAAAAGATTTTATTACTGATTTGAGAAAAGTAAATATTAGCAATAGACTATTTGCCAATTATCAAAATGCTATTTCATGGTCTGAAGTATTCTTAACAAATAAGTCATTTACAAATTTTAGCGGTGATTCTAAGAATATGGCTATTCTATTCCCAATGGAAAGAATTTTTGAGGATTACATTGGGTCTTTAATGAAAACATATGCAGATGGACACGAAATAAAAACTCAAGACAAATCGTATTATTTAGTATCAAATCACAAAAATAAAGAAAAGTTTGGACTGAAACCTGACATTGTTGCTACAAATACTGCTACCAATAATCGAATTATATTTGATACAAAATGGAAATTATTGGACGATTCTAAAGAGAGAGGTAATTACAACATTTCTCAATCTGACATGTATCAGTTATATGCATATGGTAAGAAATATGCTTCGTCTGAAAAAGGAGACCCTGGACTCGTATTGATATATCCATCCAACCCAAATTTCCAAAACTCTCTTGATGAATTTATTTACGAAGGAGAGTTGATTCTTAATGTTATTCCTTTTGATTTAAAAAAATCCCTATCAAAAGAGGATGAGCGTAAAGAAGTGTCCAAAATTTTAGAAACTACGAGAAAATTTGATAGCAACAATCAAAGAGCGCTATAGGTCAAATCGTCGAAAGCTTTTTTTTGAAGCAGGTGAGCGGTACTCCGGACAAGACAATAAATCAAAACCTAATCTAACCTTGCTTGACTAAAGCAAGTGTTGCCACAATAAAATCATTCTGATTTTCTTTATTAAAGACTACCACATCAATCCCTGTATATCTTTCAATTGCTTCCGCATTATCCAAATTATTAGAGTTGAGTTGATTTAACACCAACATGGCCACATCAACATTGTGTTCTTTAGCAGCTCTAAGACTTAATAAAGCCTGGTTGATAGCCCCAAGCTCGTCTTTAACTACAATTACGACTGGTAAAGCGAGTTCTACTGCTAAATCTATATTAAGCAACTGATCTGCAATTGGAGAATAAAGCCCGCCTGCACCTTCAACAATTACAAAGTCCTCTATATTGTCTGAAAGTGATGCAGTAACCAAATCATCTAGTGTAACTTTAACGCCTTGGCCTATGCTTGCTTTTTCACTACTAACACAAGCCTCAAATTTAAACTTACAAACTTTTTCAATAGACTGAGGGAGGGCGCAAGCATTGTTTAATAAAGTTGCGTCTTTTGGAACTAAGCCTTGTGGTGTTTTTATACAATCGCTTTCAATAGGTTTTCTTGCCACGACACGACACTCAGGATTCAGCACACGAATAAGGTGGCTAGCGATAAATGTCTTACCAACATCGGTACCACTGCCACTAATAAACAACCCTTTCATGGTTAATAATTTTAACATCAATAATGCATAAGAACATAAATAGGGTTAGATTAATTAAGAGATTAGAACAACTATTCAGATCAAATATAATTAAAGTACTAACTTTTAAAATTAAATATAAGGTGTTATAATTTCACTGTGAGGTTAATTCTTAACCAATCTGGATTAAGCGAGTGTTTCGCTTTTCAAAGTCCAAAAAACTCAAAAATAAAAAAAATATGAAAAAACAAAGTTATGACCTAATTGGTGATATCCATGGTCAGGAGCCTGAGTTATTGAGGTTGCTAGAAAAACTGTCTTATTCAAATGTTGATGGCGTATGGCAACATACTGAGCGCAAGATAATATTTTTAGGTGATTTTATTGATAGGGGCGACCATCAAAGGGAAGTGATTGATATTGTACGACCTATGATTGAGCGTGGACACGCACTCAGTGTAATGGGTAATCATGAATACAATGCCATTGCTTATTACACTAAAAATAAGAAGGGCGAGTATTTACGCTCACACAATGACAAGCACACTAAGCAACACAAAGCTTTTTTAGTGGCTTATGCAGACGATTCCAATGAAAAAGAAGATGTTATTGAGTGGTTCAAAACTTTGCCTCTATGGCTAGATTTGGATGGTTTGCGTGTTGTGCATGCTTGTTGGGATTTTAATCTTATCTCTAAGGTTGGAAAACCAGTACTAACTGATGATCTGATGCAGCAATCATCCATCAAAGACACTTGGCAATACGATGCGATAGAAACGCTATTAAAAGGCAAGGAGATACCTTTGCCAAATGGTCAAAGTTTTTTAGATAAAGATAAAAACCCTAGAAGGCACATTCGAACTCGTTGGTGGGATAGTAAAGCCAAAACTTATAAAGAAGTGTTCTTTGGGCCTGATGATGCCCTAACCCAGATTCCCAATGATCCAATTAGCGGCGATCATCTAATTGATTATGCGCATGACGATAAGCCAGTATTTTTAGGACACTACTGGATGAAGGGCGATATTCAACCTTTAGCCGAGAATATTGCCTGTTTAGACTATAGTGTTGCAGATGCTAAAGATCCTAATGCTAGATTAGTCGCTTACCGATGGGATGGTGAACAAAAGATTGATAAAAGAAAATTTGTATTTGTTAATAGAGGTTAGTTTCTAAATGTTTCCCGCATAATTTAATTATGCAAATTAACTGTTTCTTTTAATTACACACCTGAGCTTATAAAAATATCTTTAATTGAGTTGTTTTATGTCAAAAAAATGACAAACAGGTTTTATGTAAAATTTTCCTTTCAAGAAATTAAGATGACACAATGCTTAATAGGGCACTACCTATTAAATTAACAACTTCACCAACAAAACATCTAATCTTCATTTTCGCTTAACAATCAAAAAATATAATTCAGTTTATTTAATGGAGTTATCCAATGAACAAACTGAAGATCTTATCAAGCGGTGTGGCGGCGCTTGTATTAACAGCT
>Ga0233440_1004032_pt1 | contig 10599 bp, 9 predicted proteins | sample SI_123_September_5_FD_182791 | JGI IMG/M metagenome (GOLD analysis project Ga0233440, IMG submission 182791) | Seawater microbial communities from Saanich Inlet, British Columbia, Canada - SI_123_September2016_120_MG | ecosystem: Environmental > Aquatic > Marine > Inlet | place: Canada: British...
ACCAAGAAATCCACTACCACCAAGAATAAGAACTGTTTCTTTATTAGTATTTATAGTCATAATAATATTTATTCTGATGTATCCATTTTCAATTTTAGCTGGTTATAAAGACACAGTACATGATAATAGTAAATTCTAATCTTGAATTTTCAAACTAAACTTATATTAAAGGAATTAACAAGATAACCTTTAACAAATCAAATTATTTGATTAAATATAGATATGTATAGCTTTATCTATGATTTAAATACTTACAGAATTATGGCGATAATCTACTAACTCTTCTAAACTTTCTGACAAACGTAGATATCCGTCTCCTTTTGCGACACCAGTAACATTTTTTTGAATATTAGAAGTAAGACTAAGTGGCGGCCATTTTCCTTTAGATACATTCAATAACAATTTTTCAAATTCCTGACAATCATAAAGTCTTAAATTTTCATCAAACTTTTCAAATTCTGCTCGGCCTTTACCAATATCTGAATACGATACCGCAGGTGTACCTACAGACCACGCTTCATACACAGTATCAGAATATGTACACCCAACGACTAAATTGCAAACTAAAGTCCACGGATACGATGCCTTCCATTCAGGCACAAGATGACTAGAAACTTCAGCCCTCCCAGTTAAACGCAACCGATTAATTAGCTTATTAAAATATAATGGAGAGTTTTCTGGGCGGCGCGGAAATAAAACAAAATACAACCTTCTATTACTAAGCAGTATTTTCTCAAAGCAATGCATCCACCTTATAACATCTTCTTCACGAAACAAATATGATCCAGGTACAGGCAAATGTAATGCTACGATATAATTACCTTGTAACTTACCAAGAATAGTTTTCTTTATATTTTGATAGTTGCTATTAAATTTATATTGATAAATGAAATCTGTTCTCAACATACCAATTGTAAACAACTTAGTATAATTATTTTTCCACGTTGGATAGAGTTTGTCGGCAATAAAATCACTATAAATATAATACCGTTCAAAACTTAGAATCGACATTTGAGGAACATGAGCAGCTCCACCGCTTGGAGAATGACATATTCCAGCATAACTAATATTTTTTTCTTTACATACTGATGCTATAGGATGATGAAGGTAGTTGTAATCTAATCGGGAAAGATATACTGATGGTACGTTATTATTAAAAGCAATTTGAGCTCGAAACCTATCAAACAGATACTTAATAACAAATTTGTATGTTTGTAAGCCCCAACCACCCTTTGGTTTAGGCCCTTTTAATAAAATTTTCCACAAAGTTAACAGATTACTAAAAGTGCACTTTAAAATATCTTTCCAATATAATATTACTTTTTTACCATATTCACCAATAACTACAGCTCCATCGTTTTCAAGCCTGGAGCGCAATGGATTTATTATTTCTTTTTTATGCACCCAACCTAAAGAAAGAAAGAAAAATTGTCCTATTGAAAATTTTTCTTTTCCTTGCAGAAGGAAAGCATCACTACCACCTCCAATATCAATGTTGCCATCATCATTATAGACATAGTAATGTACAAGATCTACGCAAATACCTCCATAAGATTTTTTAACGGGGCCTCGTGAAAAAATAATATTTTTTCTAACGTAGTGTACAAGAAGAATAAGAACAGGAATCAAGACAATTAAAAAATAAAAATACCTACTTAGACTTCCAAGTTGTCTCGAAGATAGATTATTATTTCTACCTATTTGTCTTAACTTAATTCCTTTATTCTCAAAATCTTTTATAACTCTTTGTTCATAGCTAAACAGGCTTGCTTTCATTTGGAATACATGTGCTAAGTAATTACCTGCAAACTTAGATTCAAAATCACCATTCATCATATTCGAAAAAAAATCTTGAGATACTTTTAACCCTTCTATATTAGCCAGCCAACGTTCCTCTTCATACTCAAGAGGATCTACGATCGTGATATTCGAATCAATAACACCCTTAGACTTCAGCCATTCCACATAACCGGTTATTTCTGCACGCTTATCAGTAAACTCAATCAAGCTTGTATCAAGAATGTAAAAGTGATTATTATTTTTAAATTTATACCAGGGTAAAAATTTAAATTTCGGGATCGATGTGATTAAGTAAGAGGAGTAAGTCATGAATGCATTAAAATTTACTATATTATGCTTCTAATTTATTAAGCAATAATTGAAGTTTAATTTCGTCTTTAAATCCAGGCATTTTTTCGCCATTTAAAGCAATTGACAAGCCATTAGCCATAAATTTTTCATAACTACCTTCATGAACTTTTTCTAAGCTCAGATTCTTATACCCTTTGTAATATTTATCCTTAACCACGTTCTCAAATGATATCTTTTGCCCACCATCGATAATTTTAATTCGTCCCTTATCTGCAAGTATATCAAGTTCAAATAACTCATAAGCATTATAATCTAGTGCTACTAATTCGATATTAGCAACATCTGTTTTAAGTTCTGCAGAAGCAGATTCATAATGACTATCACTTAGTATTTCTTTAACACGAACATATGTCACTTCACCAAAAAGCCACAATATAATATCAAGCATATGACTACCATTATGTCGTGTACCTTTAGTATATAAAGCTTGTACATTCCTGATTTTCCCTAATTCTTTGATACGTGATTTAACCATGTTAAAACCTGGATCATAGCGACGAAAGTAATTTATCCATACATTAACACCTAATTTTTTAGCCAAAACTTCCATTCTTCGTACTACGTCAATTGATTGAGCTGCTGGTTTTTCTAGCCAAATATTTTTAATGCCCATTGAGCACGCTAGATTGAATATTTCTTCGTGTGATTCTGTTGGGGTGCAAATACTCAATATATCTGGCTTGGTATGTCTAAGTAATTCATTTGGATTATTAGAGTAAAATGGAACGCTCCATTTTTTAGAAAAATCGGAAGCTATATTTTCATTGCAATCACTAACACCAACAAGAGTACAATTAGGGTGATTAACGTATGCTTTTGCATGCGTCCTAATTTTAGGATCATCGGTATTATCATACCCACCTGCAATCATTCCACAACCAATTATTGCGCTTCTATTCATATCGAATTAATCCTAACCTTCTTCTATTCTTTTTTGACGGACTTTTGAATTAATACTTATAATTTCGGGATGCTCTAAAAGCCAACTAGTTAAATCATTCGCTGAAATTGTTGTAATTTCATCCCCAATACTATCTGTGATCGCACGTAAAAATTCTAAATCTTCTTTAGTGTCCAAAGTCCAACGCCATTCAGGGTGATTTAGCTCATCAGGTGCAGATAAATTTAGTGATTTATATTTTTCTTTACCTTCGCCAACATATATATAAGTTGAGCCATGCACCCGATGTATTGGATCAGAACACGCCCTATCAACAGCAGCCAAAATATTCACTGGAAACACTCTACAATCTAACCCTATAGGAAAGCTTCTTATGATTTCATTTGAAACAAAATCAATTTCTCCATCAAAATCCAGATAAGTCTTAATAACTTGATCAACAATTACTGGATCAATAAGTGGACAGTCACCGGTGATTTGCACCTGTAGGTCACCATCAACCGATTTAGCTGCTCCCAATATTCGCGCTAACACATCATCTTCATCACCACGATAAACAGAAATTTCCATTTCACTTGCAAATGAAACTAATTCATCATCAATCTCATTAGTTGTAGTAGCTAGCACAATTTCATCAATAAAAGTTGAATGTTCTAACCTTTTAATCTGGCATTCTAAACTACGAATACCTCCAATATCCATAAGCACCTTACCAGGCAAACGGGTCGAATTCATCCTGGCTTCAATGGTAGCTACAGTTTTCATATTATTCCTTTCTCAGATTTTTGAAAGCTATTGACAGCAACTCAACAACCCGACGAGGGTCTTCGTCATCCATGTTAGCAAACAAAGGAAGGCTTAAGCATTCGTCATAATAGCGTTCTGCATGCGGCAATACAGGAACTTCATTAAAATAATCCTGGTAGTATGGATGCCAATAAATAGGCATGTAGTTAACCTGCGTTTGCACACCATGCTCCTGAAGAAATAACATTAATCCAGCTCTTCCACCTTCTAGTTCGCCATATAAAATACGAACAACAAATAAATGATTTGCACTACGAATACCGTTTTTTATTCCCAAAGGCCTAACTAAACCTTTCAAATGTTTATTGATTTCTACTTTATAGCTATCCACTAAGTCTATACGACGTTGAGTAAAATAATCCAACTTACGTAATTGAGATCTGCCAAGCGCACATTGAAAATCAGTAATACGGTAATTATTTGAAAGTTCTTGCATTTCATAATACCAAGGATTAAGTACTTGTTCGCCATTAACCTCAGAGAAAGCAAGCGCTTTATTCTTTATATTTTTTTCTGATTTTATGGTCCCATGTGTTCGCAATGATAATAGACGCTCATAAAATACATAATCGTTCGTTGTGATTGCACCACCTTCACCTGTAGTTATATTTTTTATTGGGTGAAACGAAAAAACTGTCATTTCAGAATGTTTACAACTACCGACTCGAATTACTTCATTATTTAAACTTGTGTAACTACTTCCTAATGCATGGCATCCATCCTCAATAATTTTAACATTATATTGGGATGTGATTCTTGACAATGATTCTACATCAACAGGATGCCCGGAAAAATGCACAGGGATAATAGCCTTGATATGATTTTTTTTTCTCAAGATTTCTTCAACCTTATTTAAGTCAAGATTAGCAGTCTCATCCTCGATATCCACAAAAGCCACATCAGCACCTGTCATCCTTGCAGCATTTGCATCTGCAATAAAAGTTATTGGTGAGGTTAGTACACAATCGCCCTTTGAAATCCCAAGGGCTAACATTGATAGATGCAAAGCTGCAGTTCCACTTGAGCAAACGACAGCATATTTTGCACCTACATATTCTGCAATTTCTTTTTCAAATTTACCAGCCTCAGGACCAGTCGTTAAATATTCGCCTCTTAACGATGATGCAACAGCATCAATATCAGATTGATCAATATATTGACGGTTATAAGGTAGATTTATTTTTTTACTCATTTAATATTTTAAAAAATCCTATTTTAATTGCTTTTAATACAAATATATAAGTGCTATTAAGACCATGCTGCTGTCATAACCATATCAACCTCCTTACCATCTACAATAAATTGCCCTCTTCTAACTCCATCGGCAACCATTCCGGATGAATGCATAATTGCAAGCATCGGTTTATTTATAGACATTGTTCCAGCAGTCACCTTACGAACTACAGAATTTTGAAGTAAGTAATTCATAATTCCAACAAATGCTTCTTTACCATACCCCTCTCCCCAGAAAGTTTTTTCTCCAATCAGAATTGCAATATCTGCAACAAGATTATTCTTATCAATTAAAACTGTAATATTTCCAACATGCTCAAGATTATCTTTAATAAGAATAACTAAAAATAAGTTAGATTGATTTTTAAATGACTCATAATATTCACGACAAGTAGATAACGTATGTAACTTATACCTTTGCTCGCTATATTTAACCACCTCAGAATCATTCAACCAGTCAACATATTTATTAGTTAAATATTCTAGTGTAAATATTCTCAATATTAAACGCTCTGTATGTATTTCAGAAAAAATTTTCATAGAGTTTAAATATTTAACAACGTTGACCAAGTTTTACTCGCAGATAACGCCCAAGTATATTTCTTAATATGTTTACAGGTAAGATTTTCCATTTTATTAATTAAATTAGAATCTTTTAATAACTCCTCAAGCTTGCAAGCTAACTCTTCTGAATTTAATGGGTCAAAATATTCAACTGCATTTTTTCCAAACTCTGGCATAGGCATTCTATTAGAACATAATACCGCACGCCCAGAAGCCATAGATTCCAGCAAAATATTTGGGCAGTTCTCTGACTGAGAGGCAAAAATAACAAATTCTGCATTTTGATAAAGTGAAGGCATATCTTTGTAAGGAACTGGACCAATTAACTTAATCTCATTTGACAGCTTCGCCCCTTTGATCATGTCTTGTACTTCTCTTCCATATGCTCCATAAATCTCTCCAACCATTAATAGTTGAGGCACATCTATTTTTTTATCTCGAAGTATGGATATCGCTTGAATTACTTCTTTTTGAGATTTATAAACATCGATAATTGATGGATATAATATATATGGTTTTTCATATAAAGATTTTAATTTAGTTTTAGATGCAGTGTGAATAAAATCTTCACTAACTCCATGAGGAATAACGATATTTTTCTTAATCCCCTTTTTCGAAACGTCTAATATTACTCCTTTTGCAAATTCAGAAATAAAGATTACTAAATCTGCATTTTCCATGCTCCGTAATTGGGATTTTGAAAGTAACCAGTTTCGTAATCTCATATATCCAATTGGATATTTTTTTCTTTGGATGATATCAAATGGAATCATATTTCTAAACATGGTTACTGTTTTCCATTTTCCAAAAGAAAACCGAGGAATAATACCTCCAGGACAGAAAAAAACATCCGCATTAACTTTACGGAGATAAAAAGGAAGGATAAATGTTTCCCACACAACTCTCAAAACTGGATTATCAACAGGGAAATTAACTCTACATACTTGTATTTTCGGATGATTAATTTCAACTCGTGAAGTTGAAGAGGCAAGCAAAGTAACTTTAAAATTATCATCCTTTGGACAATGCTTTAAAATATTTCTTAAGTATGTTTTTCCACCACCTCTCCTGGCTGAAAAAGCATTTATAACAACGTGCATATTATAATTTATAATTCTGAAAACTTATCATATTCAATTAATTCTTCAACTGTAAGAAAATGTTTATTAGTACCAGAATTATATTCAAATCCATCTTCAACTGGCCTACCCTTTTCACCAATTCCATTAACGGAAAAAATATTATTGCATTCATTAAATATAATGCTCGGCTTAATTACATAATGGTCGCCAAAATCAACCGTTAGATGTGAATCATCAAATGGACACATTATTTCATGTAATTTCTCACCGGGCCGTATCCCAATAATTTTTTGCTCTAACTTTGGGGCAAGTGATGTTGCTAAATCAGTCATGCGAGCTGACGGAATTTTTGGAACAAAAATTTCTCCGCCATGCATGCGCTCAAAGTTTTTAAGAACAAAATCAACGCCTGCTTGTAATGTTATCCAAAATCTTGTCATGTCTGCATGTGTGATTGGCAGCTCTTTTGAACCTTCTGAAATTAATTTTTTAAAAAAAGGTACAACAGAGCCACGTGAACCAACGACATTGCCATACCTCACAACTGAATATCTCGTAGGATGAGCACCTGACATATTGTTAGCAGCAACAAAAAGCTTATCTGAAGCAAGTTTTGTGGCGCCATAAAGATTTATTGGATTTGCCGCCTTGTCTGTCGATAGGGCAATAACTTTCTTAACACCATTCTTTGTAGCAGCTTTAATTACATTTTCAGCGCCATGTATATTTGTTTTTATGCATTCCATTGGATTGTATTCAGCAGCAGGCACCTGCTTTAAAGCTGCTGCATGTATAACATAATCCACCCCTTCCATTACCTGGGTAAGACGCTCTTGATCGCGAACATCGCCAATAAAATATCGCATACATTTATCATTATAATCTTGCTGCATTTCGAATTGTTTTAATTCATCACGTGAAAATATTATTATTTTTTTTGGCTTGTAACGCTCAAGAAGTGTTTGTGTATATTTTTTACCAAATGAACCTGTGCCACCGGTGATAAGAACTGTTGAATTATTAAACATAGATTAAATTCCTTTTAGTTTTTTAGTTTTTTAGTTTTTTAGTTTTTTAGTTTAAAAATTACTTATTTATACGGACTTGAGTCATAAAACAATAAATTTAAACACTTACTAAAAAATAGCATTTTCTTGCTCAAGTCTTTATAAACTTTGACTGGCCTAATTCACCCTTAATTACTTGAATACTTGAATATTTTCTAAATTATTCACATACCAGTCCATAGCAACATCAAGCCCTTCTGTAATAACGTGTGTAGGATTATAGCCTAATAAATTAATTGCTTTGCTAATATCTGCTTGTGAATGACGAACATCACCTGCTCGAAAATCTTGGTACACTGGGCTCTTTTTTGATAAATTTGTAATTCTTTCGATTAAGCGCTCTTCTATCATTTGATATAATTGATCTAAACTCGTTCTTGCATTAATAGCAACATTATAAACCTGATCCGTCGCTTCATCATTATCTGCCATAGCAGCAAGTATGTTCATTTGAACCACGTTATCAATATAACAAAAATCTCGACTTGTCTCGCCATCTCCATTAATAAAAACCTTTTCTTCGTTTAAAATTTTTGATACCCATTTTGGTATGACTGCCGCATAAGCGCCATTTGGATCTTGTCTTTTACCAAAGATATTAAAATATCTCAATCCTATTGTTTTAAAAGCATAAGTTTTTGCAAAAACACTCGCATATAGCTCATTAACAACCTTGGTTACAGCATAAGGGCTTAAAGGGTTGCCAATCTTATCTTCTACTTTTGGCAAATCTGGATGATCACCATAGGTAGAGCTTGATGCAGCATAGACAAATCTTTTTACATTAACATCTTTTGCTGCAACTAGCATATTTAAAAAACCATCAATATTTGCTCTATTAGTATTAATAGGATCTTCAATTGACCTAGGAACTGAACCCAGTGCTGCCTGATGGAGAACAAAGTCTACTGACTTTGTTAATGTTGATTTTTGAATGTTGATTTTTGAATTAGACCAGTACATGGCTTTTTTACAATCTTCAAGATTTCTTATGTCACCATTTATGAAGTAAAAGTTGTTATTTAAGTCTTTACCAGTGGCTTTATTAGCATCTTCTATTGCTTGGTCAATATTGTATTGGTGACCGGTATCAAAGTTATCTAAACCTATTACCTTTTGATTAAGGATTAGTAGCTTTTCTAGCAAGTTAGAGCCAATAAAACCGGCAACACCGGTTATTAGCCAAGTGCTTTGATTGCTTTGTAAATACTCTTGTAGTTCTTCATATTTAGTCATTATAGTCTTCCGTCTGATTCATTAGCTTTAAGTAAGTATTTAATATCATATAAAACATGATTATCTTTGCCATAAGCTCTAATTCGCTCTACTGATAATTCTTTAAACTCATTATGTGATACAGCCAAAAGAATTGCATCATATTTACCTTCTACTGGCTTGTCGATTGGTTTAATATTATATTCATGCGCGGCTTCATCTTTATCAACCCACGGATCATAAACATCAACCTTACAATTAAAACCTTCAAATTCTTCTACTAAATCTACTACACGAGTATTGCGAAGATCAGGGCAGTTCTCTTTAAATGTTAAACCCATGATAAGGATGTTTGCATCTACAACATGAATACGATTTTTAGTCATGAGTTTTGACACTTGATCTGCCACATAAGACCCCATGCTATCGTTCAGTCTACGCCCTGCAAGAATCATTTCTGGGTTGTAACCAACCTCTAGGGCTTTATGGGTTAGATAGTATGGATCTACACCGATACAGTGCCCTCCTACTAAGCCTGGTCTAAATGGTAAAAAATTCCATTTAGTGCCTGCAGCTTCTAAAACTGATTCAGTATCAATATCTAGTTTATTAAAGATAAGTGCAAGTTCATTAATAAGGGCAATGTTTACATCTCTTTGTGTGTTCTCAATAACTTTAGCAGCTTCAGCAACTTTAATGCTACTCGCCTTATGTGTACCGGCAACAATAATCTCTCGGTATAACTCGTCAACTTCAGTTGCTATTTCAGGAGTTGAACCTGCTGTTACTTTTTTAATAGTGGCTACTCTATGCTCTTTATCACCAGGGTTAATACGCTCAGGTGAATAGCCACAGTAAAAGTCCTTGTTAAATATTAAGCCAGATTGCTCTTCAAGAATTGGCACGCATACCTCTTCAGTAGCACCTGGATAAACAGTAGATTCATAAATAACAATATCACCTTTTTTAAGAATAGAGCCTACTGACTCACTAGATTTTTCCAAAGGGGTTAAATCAGGTCTTTTATGTTTATCAATTGGAGTTGGAACGGTAACAATAAAGATTGTACAATCTTTGATATCGTCTAGATTAGTTGTATAACTTAGATGGGCTGCATCTTTAAGTTCTTCAGAGGTGGTTTCAAGGGTTGAATCAACACCATCTTTAAGGTCATTAATTCTAAGTTGGTTAATATCAAAACCAACAACTATACGTTTTTTACCGAACTCGACAGCAAGGGGAAGACCTACATAACCAAGGCCGATTAAGGCTATTTTTTTATTATTCATAATTTGCATTGTTAAAGATATTTAATGAGTTGGTATCAATATAGGCTAGAGGATTCTCAATAGAATATCTAACACCTACTTGCGCTGCTAGATTAACCGCACCTGCAAATTGATGATCTTTAAACAGCTTAGCCATAACTTCTCGATCTTCAAGATTCATTCTAATGTGAGTATAGTTTGAATGATCGCTATGACGCGCTAAGCGCGCTTCTTTTAAAGCAGGATCGTAATAGTCATTATGATTATCAATGCCAATAACGGTATCACCTCTATCTAGTAATCTGATTGAG
>Ga0233440_1004034_pt1 | contig 10598 bp, 7 predicted proteins | sample SI_123_September_5_FD_182791 | JGI IMG/M metagenome (GOLD analysis project Ga0233440, IMG submission 182791) | Seawater microbial communities from Saanich Inlet, British Columbia, Canada - SI_123_September2016_120_MG | ecosystem: Environmental > Aquatic > Marine > Inlet | place: Canada: British...
CTGAATTAGCGCGATTATTATCAACGTTCTTGCTCCAGTCCGGGCAATTGGGTAACCCCGCAATATAGCGTATGTATCCCAGTTCGATATCCGCCGATCCTTTGGGTGTTTTGATAACCGGTGTCAAAAAAACTTCCAGCTCTTCAGCCTTGATTCCCTGGTTTCTGGCAACTTCTCGTAATGCCGCCAGACGGTTATTGCGGACCGCCAGAGTTAAACCCCTGGTCGCCAGGCGAGCCGTAATATGGCCATGACCTGCAACAATAAAGTCACTGAAATAGCGTTGTAACTTATCATTGTCAGCCGCGGATAGATGACCTTGCGCTTTCGCAAAAGTGATCCAGTTCCGGGCCACCGTGCTTTCGACTGTCACTGCGTGGCGCTTGCGATAATCGTGATCCGTTTCATTGTATAAATACCCGGCGGAAGGATCGGAACACCCGGTTAACAACGCTGTCACCGCAATCGATACGCCAACAGCGATTGAAAATCTGAAGCGAGGCGTTGATCCGAGGCTATGTCGATTAATAGTCATGGCTATTCCATCACAAACCCGACAGGGCCCTTTGGCTTGCCCTTCGGCGGTTTTGTGCCCTTGCGTCCATAATGTGCATGCAAGCGACCAAGCAAATACATATCAGCATCGCTGGAAGCAGCAAAGCCATCCGTCGGCAAGACCAGAGCGTGCTCTGCCACCGGACGAACCAGATAGGCCGAAACAGTAACAACCAGTTCGGATTCAGCCTTTGTAAATGAAGTGCTGCGGAAAAGCGCGCCAAGGATCGGGATATCAACCAGCCCTGGGAAACCGCTTTGCGTATTGTTCAGATCATTTTGTAACAGGCCGCCGATAACCAAACCACCACCACTTGCCATTTCGACAGTTGTCTGGGCCCGACGGGTTCGAAAACCAGGAATCGACACGCCTTGAATTGTCTGCGAATTTGTCGAATCAACTTCACTGACAGATGTTCGAACCTTGAGATTAATTCGTCCTGTATCAAGAACAGTCGGCGTAAAATCCAGTTCAACGCCAAAATCACGGAAGCGGATTGTAAGGTTGCCGTTGCGATCCACACCTGAGGGAACCGGAATTTCACCACCGGCCAGGAACGTCGCATGTTCTCCGGATAACGAAGTCAGATTAGGCTCGGCCAGTGTCCGTACCAGTCCTTCCGTTTCCAGGGCATCCAATGCCAAAGCCAGGTTCCGGAACGGATTACCGGCGAACAGACCGAACTTGATTGTGCCGCTTCCTTGTGGACCAACGATACCTGTACCCGTTAACGGCGTCAGAAAGGTTGAAGAGTTGCCAACAACATTTCCAGCCTGACCAATGGAGCCGCTGAGACCAAGGGTTTTCGTAACAGAACGCCGAACTTCGGCAACACGAACCCGTAACATGACTTGTTGTTCAGCCAGAACCTGGATGCGGTTAATGATCTGTTCGTCAGAGGTCACGAAGCGACGTGCCAGATCACGGGCGTAACTCGCCGCGTAAGACGTGCGCACCTTACCGGTCATCAGAATATTGCCCTGAACTGACGTCACCGAAATATTTTCATCCGGCAACACAGTTTTCAACATGGTCTGCAATGTCGATAGTTCCTGGGCCACAACAATGTTCATGTTGTAGATGATATTGGAGTCGGCATCCAACATGATCACGCTGGTCGACCCGGATTGTTGCCCCAGCATATAAACCAGCCGCGGCGATTTCACGACGACATCGGCGACAGCGCTTGAGGAGACAATAATATCTTTCACGTCAACGGGAAGACGCATTAACTGCGCACGACCAATCGCCAGTTTCAAAGTCCTGGGCGTGTCAGAGGGAGCGCCAAGCGTCGTGACCGTCAAGGGCGTTCCGCTGCTTTCGATTATGATCTGTTTATTACCGTCTTCAGGCACCATTTGTGCGTGGGCTGATATTGGCAGCAAAAAGGCCAACCCCATTACGAAGACAGTTCCGGGAACAACTTTGTTCATATTAGTGAAAAACTTGAGACCAGCAGGCAACAATCGCCCCAATGCGGTCCTGTATTCCGGGCCGCTCATTGCGCCTCCTTAAACTTCAACGTTTGAATTGCGCCGGCCCGGTCCACACGAACCGTCGTTGTCACGACCGGTGCAACGGACACTGGATCAACCTTTTTAACCGTTTTTGCCACGACAGGTTTCGGTGCAGGGTCGACAACTTTTACTGATGCCTTTTTGACCACAGCCTTGGGCTTTGGCTTAATCACAACCGGTTCGACGGCTTCGGGTTTCATGATCGCTGGTGTTTGCTTGTTGGTCGTCCCCGCTCTTGGCACTAATACCGGTGACTCAATTCTGATTTTGGGGCGAGTGTTAACCGGTTTTACCACTGGCGCAGTGGCCTTCGGCTGAACCGAAACAGATGCGCCATCAGGCCCGTCAAGCCAGCGTTTCAAACCAAACTCATGCATCGCCTGGTTATTCTGTTCATGAATATGGGAAACAAGTCCGCCGCGCAGGGAAGACAGAACTTCCAGATCAGTCGTAAAGGGATAGCTTCTTTCCTGCCGGGGTGTTTCAGACTGAACATGGCTGCGCAGCGCCAAAAACAGTTTGCCCATTCGGCGAACATTGGCCAGAATTTCGACCTGTTTTTCCGTGACTTCAAGCGTCGCGGATTTTGGCTTTTTTGTCGCCTTGCCCTGCTTGTCAGCGTTCTGATTTATCGCGAGCACCCGAACATTACGCAAGATTGTTTCGCTAACCTTCCGCGATTCATTCACGCGCGGTATCTTATCGCTTTCCACATCCCAACCAACAGAGATGGTTGTGGTCAAAATGACATCGACAAAATCGCCGGGTGTCACAAGTCCGGCGACGCCAACAATCGGGTCTACCTTAATGGCAACGGCCCGCATGCCCGGTTTCAGACCCGAAGCCAGAAATCCTTTTTCACCTGAGCGATAAACCAGATCATTACTGATCGGGACACCAGCTTTGATCTGACGCCGAACCACGGCACCGACAAATTCCTTGTCGAGATCAGTTCCTTTAAGAACATAGTTTTTGTTAAGACCCTGGGCTGGCCATGCCTGCCAGCGAAAATGATCCTTTGCCTTGAGCACCGTTCCACCTGGCAAGTCCGATTTTGCAACCAGGACACGCTCGGCAGGAACAATCTCTTTTGTCGCTTCGACAGACGGCACCTGTGACCCCAGATAAGACTGGATCAAAAAGGCCGTCAATATCGACACACCCAGTGCCGCGACGATTATGATGATCGTGCTCATCCGCATTAAGTCAAATATCTTCCCGGTTACACAAGTCCAAGATCAATAAGGGTTTTTTTCAGGTTGTACGATATCGTCCCTGCCCCAATGGAGCAAGCGTCAGCCAAACAGTTTTAACTGTTCCAAAAGTTCACCCAAACTAATTATTCCAGCCAAACTGATTGCTACACCGTATGGAATACCTTCATTTTCAGTCAACAATTTCTGCACTTTTCTCCCCGTAATGACATTTTCTGGCCACCAGGCTTTCGATTTTCTTAAGACCAGTATCAAAAGTGCAAGAATTCCACCAAATATCATTACAGTAAGCATGAAGAGCGGCCACGCATCCGGGGCCAGCCACGGCGACAGAGAGGCAAGAAGTTTTACGTCACCGCCTCCGACGACACCCCGGGCATGCATGAACATCCCGAAAATCAAGACGGCCAAGCCGATACCCGACCGCAATAAAAAGTTCTCATACCCCATTGTTGAAAAGTAACCGAAAACGAAAAACAACAAGGCAAGCGACAAGCAAAGCCAGTTTGGAATTCGGAATTCAGTGATGTCAGTGTAAGCCGCGGTCAATAATAACATTGCAGCCCCGATCACGGGAACGACTGCATAAGTGTAATGCGAAAAATCAGGCATTACTTTATCTGAATGTTCAATTGTTATATTTTTGCGTACGAGATTCAAGACCGCAGAATAAATGTTTCGCCGTCATTGTCACAAATCCAATAGTGTCACAAATCCAACCGTCGCCAAGCAGACCGCGCAAAATAAATCGATGGTCTATACAGGTACGAACACCTGTCAGATATGTGAAACCAACAGCGCAAAATGCGCTGTTGGTTTGTCACATATACGAAGACCTAGTTGCCTGAAGCGTTTTGCAATCCGCCCGACACATTATTGAACAGGTTGGTCAAATCAGTACCAACTGTCGTGATAACGGCGATGATTACAACAGCAATCAAGCCAGCGATAAGGCCATATTCAATAGCCGTAACACCGCTCTCGTCGCCCGCAAAAGCTTTGAATTTCTTTAGCATGTTTAACAATACCTCCTGAACAGGACCCATTTCGCATAGAGGTAAACCCTCTGCACACCTCGTCCCCTGGGTCTTCATTTGTTGCCTTGAGTGGTCAAAATATGGGGCAAATCCTTAACAAAGTCTATATCCACTATGGCTTTATTGGTTGTTTTATCAGCATAAAATCAAAAACACGGTTATTTTCTGCGGCTTTGCCGCATCTGCAAAATGTTGATTGGTTTTTCTCACTTTGTCTGAATCCGGGGCAAATCCTGTGAAAAAGGTTTTTAACCGCCTTCATGACTGTTCGGGTTTAATCAATGCAAATTCTGTAAATTTTCGATCTCTGCAAGAATGTCAAAGAATGTCGAGCATTTGCTTGCGCCTGCTGTCCCCCTGTCAGTATTCTGATACCGGGGACCAGACCAAGACATACCGGTAGAAGAACAAGAACACAGAGAGCACCGATAAACTATGCGCATTCTGATCGCTGACCGTAATCAGCTTGTTAACCGTCTTGTCCGTATGAAGCTGGAGAAATGGGGCCATGCGGTTGATATCGCGCCAACCGGTAGTGCCGCCCGCGAAGCGCTGAAACTGAACTCCTATCGCATGGTGATTATGGATTGGGGTCTGGAAGGTACAGATGCGCCTGATTTGTGTCGCTACATCCGTAGCCTCGACAAAATCAGTTATACCTATGTAATGTTTTTCAGCGAGCGCACCGACCATGATGGCATCATGGAAGCCTTCGAGGCGGGCGCGGATGATTTTATGCCAAAGCCCCTGAACCCACAGTTATTGATGCTGCGCATGAAAACCGGCGAACGTGTGTTAACGCTGGAAGACGAATTACGCATGACGTCCAGTTATGACACGAGCACGGGGCTTATTACCTACACTACATTTCGCAGCTTTTTTGCCACGGTTATGGCGGGTGCCCGGCGTCACGAAAGTGCCGGTACAGTTCTGTTTGCAACCTTGTCAAATTACGCTGCTTTGTCCGACGCTCATGGCAATATCGCCGCATCCAAAATGATGATCGAAATTGCCAAAGTCACGTCAGATACGATCCGCAGTAGCGACATGTTGGCCAAGGTTGCGGACGACCAGTTTTGTCTGTTGCTGCCACAAACAGCTTCGGCCAATCTGCCGATCGTTATTATTCATCTGAACAAGAGCCTTCAGGAAGCAAGCGTCAGGGTTGGTGAAGTTAATTTGCTACCTCAAATTGATGTGTCCTACGTGACTTATCCAATTGGGAAACGCACCTCGGAAGAAGTGTTGGCCGTCGAGAACAGAACACATATGGGTCGAATTGATGAAGTTGCTGAGGCATTTGCAGCAGAAGCGGATGAAGGCTGAGAAATGGCAGGCAGGCTGCACCCCTGTCATTACCATGTTCCATCTCCAACATATTGGCATGGCAGAGTGCTGTGTCATGGCTTCATTTGCCGCTGTTCAGGAAACCCTTCTATCGGCCGGTAATGTGACAATAGCAGTTGTGCCCTTTCCGGGATCGCTTTTCAGGTCAAGTTTTCCACCATGCAATTCAGCAAGCGACGTCACCAGTGGTAGCCCCAATCCTGTTCCCTCAAACCTTCGATCCAGCCCTCCCTCGACCTGGCCAAATGGTGCCAACACTTTGGGGATATCATCTTTGGCAATACCAATGCCGGTATCCTGAACTGTAATAGTCAAAATGTCGCTTTCGAGTACATTCACAGTGACATGGACACTGCCGCCTGCGGGCGTAAACTTGATGGAATTCGAAAGCAGATTTAGCATGATTTGTCGGATCAGACGTTCATCCACCCGATACAAACAAGGGTCTCGAGGTCTTTCGTACACCATCGTCAGATTATTTTGATTCGCACGATCCATTAGCAGGTGAACACATTCTTCAACAACCGATGAAATCTGCACGGCAGTTTCCTGCAAATCAACTTTCCCGGCCTCGATTTTGGACAGGTCAAGAATATCATTGATCAGGCCCAGTAAATGGGTCCCTGACGATTCAACATCTTTCAAATATTCTTGTTGACGCTCGTTTACCGGGCCATGATATTCGGCCGATAACATATCAGCAAATCCGATGATCGCGTTCAGGGGTGTTCTCAATTCGTGGCTCATATTGGCCAGAAATTCAGACTTTGCCCGATTTGCCTTCTGGGCTTCATCGATCGCAAGTCGTAGTTTTTCTTCGGCAGCTTTTCTTTCTGTAATATCCACAAAAGTTGCCATCGCTGCTGGCTGGCCGTCCCACTGCACCAGACTGTGACGACTATCCAGCCAGATTTCATCACCATTTTTCTTTTTGCCCTTGAATTCGTAGGCACTAAGCAAATCAGGTTCACCCGCCATACGACGCAGGCGACGCTCTGTCATTTCTTCCTTCATAAGGTCGGACATTAGATCGCTCGTGCTGCCAATCGACAGTATGTCCGCCACACTGTCGTAGCCAAAAATCTCCGCAGCAGCCTGATTGGCAATGTTTAGCTTGCTGAGGCCAGACACCAAAATTCCTTCGATAGACTCCTCAAACAGATCTCGATATCTGGCTTCACTTGCTATCACAGCCAGTTCACGTTCTTTGATTTCGGTGACAAGGGTTTGCACCCTGAGGGTCCCGCCTTCAGAGGTTTTTTTCACCGATGCAACATACCAGTCGCCCGTCTCAGTTTGGTATTCTTCGTGCAATTCAGCGTTTTTATGTCCTTCCAGATTTCGCGCAAGAAACCCTTCTGGATCGCCATCAACATCGCCAAAAAATCCAGCCGCAATAGATTTTCGTAACAGTACTTCCAGAGAGGCGCCCGGTGAGGCAAGTCCAGGGAAAGTAGAATTAATCTTGTCGCAAAACCGCCGGTTCCCGACCACAAAATTATCATCTTTGTCAAAGGCCGATATCGCGGCATCGATTCCGTCTATGGCATCGATAAATCGCTGTCGAAACCGTTGGTTCGTGAGCTCAGCTTCAACCTCGGCGGTAATGTTTGTAGCTACTCCCCGATAACCTAAAAATAATCCATCGTTATCAAATGTAGGAACGCCGCTGTTGCGAATATGTATAACTTCTCCATTCCGACCGGCAATTGAATAGACCAGGTCCCGGTAGCTCTCTTGCCTCGACATCCTGTCTTCAACGTCGCGCCAAATAGCCCATCTTTTTTCATCCATATCGATCAGGCGATGCAACAAAACTTCTTGCCGGGTTTTACCAATGGCATCACCATCGGGAGCCCCCATAATCTCCCCGCTAAGTCCACTAAAATTTGTAAATTTCAGGTCTGAATCCATTTCCCAGAACCAGTCGGCCCCTGACTCCGCATACTCCCGAAAACGCTTTTCGCCCAGTTCCAGTTGTTTTTCCCGATCCTTCAAATCGGTAACATCAGCAACACTCAGAACAGTACCGCCGTCCGCCGTCGCGCGTTCCAGGATTCTAACCCACCTATGTGAGGCTGTATAAAATACCATGCCGAAAGGCGGATTAGCATGTTGCTCCAGCCTCTTCTTGACAATAGCCTCTGTTGTCGCTGCTGTTTGATTAAGGTTTCCTGCATCAACGCTCCGACGAAGCATGTCTTCAAAAGTCAATTTTCCCAATTCATCTCGAGAGAAAATATTGCCAACCATTTTCAGGTAATCGTCACTCCAGGCAACGACGACATCATGCCTGTCAAACACCACCACACCTTCGCCTACGACAGCGAGTGCTTCCTGAAACATGCGACTTTGTTTTTTTAGTTCTTTCTCGGCATTTACTGTCGCAGTTACATCTTGCGTAGAGCCTCTGTATCCGGCAAATTCACCACTTTCATCACAATATGGTATCCCGGATATTTTTAGATACACCCCGGATTTTTCATGGCGTTTCCGTTCATAAGTAAAATCCCTGAAGGGTTGTTTGGCATCAATTTTTGCGAATAATGACTGCCATTTTTGAGACGCTAAATCTTCATTTTCGGAAGTAACTTCAGCAAGGAACTCTCTTGTCAAATATGGATGCCTTTCATCGGAGAGATCTCCTATGAAATCTTCAAACCGATGATGGAAACTGCTGATACGATAGTCGACATCTGACTCCCACAGCCATTCGGAAGTAGACCGGGCAAAATCCAATAATCGGGATTCATTTGCTTTTTGATCTGTCAGCGTTGCCGTTAAACGCTGGTACTGTTCGCGATTGTGTTTGTCCGAAATTTCACGGGATTCAAAAAGTAACAAGACCTCACCGGACTTCATTTCAATTGGTAAAATTTTGCAATCGACGACACATTTCTTGTCCCCGGCATTCAATATCCAAGGATCATAAGTGCAAGACTCACCATCATGAAATCTGGCGACATAAGCTTGCAGGCGAGTCATATCCTGAATGTCAGTGGCGAATGTAAAGTCTTCGAGGGTTTCAGTTTTTGAAAGATGGCAAAGCTGTCGGGCCGCATTGTTCGCCCACCAAACAACATTGTGAGCTGGATCCCATACCCATATTGGCTGATCCAACAAATCAAATGCCGCTAGATCCGCCCTGCTATGGATAATAATCGTCAACGCAACTCCACACCCTATTTGCTGGTCATAACCCAGACACCATTCCAGTCTTTTGGGTTTGACTCTTTCAGATGTTGGCAACGCTCAATATAGGTATCGCTCAACTTATCAGCTGGATTGGCTTTTAGCACTTCTTTGAAAGCCGTGACCGCCTTGTCCCAATTACCTTCATGGTATTGTTTGCGCGCTTCAGTGAAATAATTCACGACGTCCATCAAATTGGGGCAGGTTTCCTCGGTGTGGTAATCCAATACTTCGTATACCCTGACCGGTTTTGTCTTTCCCTTGACGACAACATCATCAATGTCACGAATACGATAGGTGCCGCGAAGTTTCGCATAAGTGTTTTCGCTGATCAAAATGCGTGCCGAATATTGTTTACAGGCACTTTCCAGCCGGGCTGCCAGATTAACACCGTCACCAATCATGGTGTAATCCATGCGTTTGGGCGAACCAATATTACCGGACACAACATTCCCCGTGTTTAATCCGATACCCATATCCAGCGGTTTTTGGCCTTTTTCAGCACGGACAGCATTCCAGGCCCACATATCGTTAATCATGGAGATGGCCGCCCGCACTGCACGGTCTTCATCATCATCATGAGAGATCGGCAAGCCGAATGCCGCCATGATGGCATCGCCGATAAACTTGTCGAGCATGCCTTCTTCGCGCGAAATGCAGTCAACCATTATCGTGAAGTAGTCATTCAACAGACTGACTGTTCCCTGCGCGCCCAGTTCTTCGGTCAGGGTCGTGAAACCACGCACATCTGAAAACAAAATGGTCGCTTCCACATTGGTGCCACCAAGAATATCTTCGCTGCCCTCCATCAATTGATCGGCAATACCCGGATCCATATACCGTGACATTGTCGACTTCATGCGTTTTTCGCTGGAGATATCCTCAATCATGATCATAGTGCCGAGATTTTTATCCTCAGAACTGACCAGCGGCATGACAGAAACGTTGACAGAGAGTTTTTCGTCGCCGACCATTAACTCCGCATCCAGCGTACTGTCGGTTTCTCCGCTTTCCGCAACCCGGGTTACTTTTTCAAGAATCCAGTCATTGGTTTCACCGAAATACTCTTCAGCGCTCTGACCAATAATTTCCGATTGGGCGATCTTCAGGATTTCAGAACCCGCTGCATTACAGGTGACAATCTTGGCGTCTTCATCCAGCGTTACAACGCCGTTCGACATGCTTTCCAGCATGCTTTCATTATAGTTTTTGATGTTCTGAACATCGTCAAACAGCTTGGCATTTTCGAGGCCAATAGAAACTTGTGCCGTAAACGCCTTGAGGCGGGTTTCGTCTTCTTCGTCAAAGGGTCCCCCGCGTTTGTTCAAGACCTGAGTCACACCGATAACCTTGCTTTCCTTGTTCAGGACAGGCACGCACAGCATGGAGCGGGTGAAATAGCCGGTTTGTTTATCAAAGGCCGGATTGAAGCGCAGATCAGCATAACAGTAAGGAATGTTGACAGTTTTGCCTGAAGTAAAAACCGCTCCGGCAATGCCCAGATGGTTGGGCAGGCGAATTTCACCGATTGATTCACCCATGGCGACGCGTGAATAAAGCTCGTTTGTTTTTTCGTCATTAATAAAAAGCGTCCCACGATCAGCCTGCAGCATCCGCGTGGGAGCGTTAGAAATTCCGTGTCATTTCTTTAAACTGAAGAAAAGGAATGACACATGCGAAATGATTTTGATTTTGATACAGCTCTTTCTGCCCTGCAAGATGGCCAGAAGCTGAC
>Ga0233440_1004036_pt1 | contig 10588 bp, 10 predicted proteins | sample SI_123_September_5_FD_182791 | JGI IMG/M metagenome (GOLD analysis project Ga0233440, IMG submission 182791) | Seawater microbial communities from Saanich Inlet, British Columbia, Canada - SI_123_September2016_120_MG | ecosystem: Environmental > Aquatic > Marine > Inlet | place: Canada: British...
GAGGGTGGAGCTGTATTTACTAATAATTCAGAATTAGTAACAATTGCTGAATCATTTAGAGACTGGGGTAGAGATTGCTACTGTGATCCAGGTTGTGACAACACTTGTGAAAAGCGTTTTGATCAACAGTTGGGTGATTTGCCAGATGGGTATGATCATAAATACACTTATTCACACCTTGGGTACAATCTAAAAATTAGTGATATGCAGGCAGCTTGTGGCTTAGCACAATTAAAACGATTGCCAGAATTTATCAAAAAACGCAACGAAAACTTTGCCTATCTTAAAAGTAAATTAAGTACTTTAACTGAGTTTATTGACTTACCAGAAGCTACTGCAAATTCAGAGCCATCGTGGTTCGGATTTCCTATTACTTTAAAAGAAAATATTGACAGAGTTGTTTTCACTAAGTATTTAGACAGCCACAAAATTGGCACACGTTTATTGTTTGCGGGTAACTTAACCAAGCAACCTTATTTTCAAGATATCGAGTATCGTGTTGTCGGCGAGTTATTTAATACGGATATAACGATGAATCAAACTTTATGGCTTGGCATTTATCCGGGTCTTGGAAAAGATCAGTTGGATTTTGTTGCTGAAAAAGTGGTAAATTTTCTTACAAGATTATAATTAAACTTCCTAAGTATGAATATTAAATTTGATCCAAAAAAATTAAGAAAGACGGTATTAGATATGGCTTATGCTGGTTCTACAGTACATATTGGATGCGCATTTTCAATTATTGAATTGTTGTCAGTTTTGTATAAAAGTCACTTGCGCTACCCTAATAATGATCCTTTTAATAAGGGACGTGACTACTTTTTGCTTAGTAAGGGTCATGGGGTTATGGCTCAATATGCCTGTATGCGAGAATTGGGCTGGCTGTGTGATGATGATTTTTTAAATTATTTCTCTAATGGTAGTGATCTAAAAGGTTTGTCAGATTCCCGTATTCCCGGGATTGAAGTAACTTCAGGCTCATTAGGGCATGGTTTCTCTGTTGGTGTGGGTTTAGCGATGGGCGCAAAGTTAAATAAAACAGATCAAGACACCTATGTATTAGTAGGCGATGGTGAAATTAATGAAGGGCCTATTTGGGAGGGTGCAATGTTTGCAGCACATCATAATTTAGATAACTTTATGGTTATTGTTGATGAAAATGGTTTTCAGGCAATGGGAAAGACACAGGATATTATCGGACTTGGGTCGATCCAGTCTAAGTTCGAGAGTTTTGGGTTTGATTCGATTACAGTTGATGGGCACGATGAAATAGCTATTAATAAAGCAATTGAGAAACTGTGGAATAGTGATACAAAGAAACCCAAGGCGTTGATTGCAAAAACCGTGAAAGGTAAGGGTGTAGATTTCATGGAAGATGATAATAGTTGGCATTACACTCGACTTGACAAGGAAAATTATCGAGATGCTATTGCGTCAATTAATGAGGGTGATGTGTGAGGCAAGCGCTATCAGATGTATTGGTCGAATTAGGTAAAAAAGACCCAAAAGTTTTACTGCTGACGGGCGACCATGGGTACGCTTTATTTGATGATTTTCGCAGAGAATGTCCGAATCAATACATTAACGTAGGAATTGCCGAACAAAATATGGTTGGAGTGGCAGCAGGACTGGCTCGCTCAGGGTTTAGACCTATTGTTTATGGCTTGAGCGCATTTGTACCAATTCGCGTACTTGAGCAAATTAAGCTAGATGTTGCTCATGACCATCTTCCAGTTATATTTATTGGCGATGGCGCTGGTTTTGTTTACAGTCATCTTGGTACAAGTCATCAATCTACTGAAGATATTGCATGTAGTCGTGTTATTCCCAACTTATCAGTTTACTCCCCGGCCGATCGATTTGAATTAAAACAATGCTTGTCTATAGCTTATCAGAATAATTCAGCAGTATATCTGCGTATAGGGAAAGCAGATCGTGGAGATATTCATCAATCACTGCCAAACATAAAATCTGGAAGATTAATCAAAGTAAGAGCAGCAAAGAAGATTAAGTATTCTTTTATAGCCACGGGCTCTATGGTGAGAACCGCAATAGATATTGCAGATAAATTACATAATATAAATGTCTGGAGTGTGCCATTCATTAAGCCAATTGATCGTTCAATGGTAGAGAAAATTTGCCATAATAGCGAGGCAGTTGTGGTATTTGAAGAGCATTCTAGATTTGGAGGGCTTGGCTCTTTAATTGCTGAAATTTCATCAGAATCTTCACCCGTGAAAATACTGTATGTGGCCGTCAACGATCGATTTTCTCAAAAGTGTGGAACATACGAATATTTATTAAAAGAGCATGGGTTAGATTTTGATGCAGTTTATAAAAATATTTATAATTTTTTGCTAGATTTGTAGATGAAAATTGCAATTCTAGGTGCGACCAGCCACATAGCACAAGACTTAATCTTGTCTTTTTCACAAAAGAAAAGTTATAGCTTTTCACTCTTCACTCGAAATGTTAGATTATTGGAAAAATGGATAAGTAATGTAAACTTGGGTGAAGAATACCAGGCACAATCATATATTGATTTCAATAATGCCAATAAATATGATGTAGTTATTAATTTTGTGGGAATTGGTGATCCGGAAAAAGCGCAGAGGATGGGTGACAATATTTTAAAAATTACAAAGCAGTATGATGATATGGTGCTTGAATATATTAGACATAATAAAAAAACAAAATATATTTTTTTAAGTAGTGGTGCTGTATACGGCGGTGATTATCAAGATCCTGTTAACGGAAATAGTTTGCCTTCTATTGATAATTTATCTGAAACTAGCTGGTATGCAATCTCAAAACTACAAGCAGAAGAAGGGCATCGAATGTTAACTAACTTACCTATTGTTGATATTAGAGTGTTTAACTATTTTAGCCACACTCAAAACATGAATTCTAAATTTTTGATAACAGATGTAGTACAAGCCATAAGAAACAAAGAAATTTTACGAACATCACCTGGTAATATTGCACGGGATTTTGTTACTCCACCTGATTTCTATAGTCTAGTGCAGTCGGTTATTAACTATAAGCCAATAAATGTAGCGTTGGATTGTTACACTAAAGCACCTGTTTTTAAGTTTGATTTATTATCTACAATAAAAGATAAATTTGGTCTAAATTATGAAGTTACAGAAGATCTAGATATAGTTAACGCTACCGGATTTAAGATGAACTACTATTCAAGTTATAAGAAAGCAGAGATATTGGGCTATAAGCCAAAAAATACTGCACTAGAGGGGATAATTAAAGAAATTGAGCTAATGGGCGTAGAAAGCTAATAACATATCAAATTAAGACACATGAAAAAAATCCAAGTTGTTATTCTCTCAAGAGATAGGCCTCAATATCTTAAACAAGCTATTGACTCAATATTAGCCCAAACACAAAATATATTTGAACTTACTGTTTCGGATAACTCAGAAAAAGAAGAGGTATCCTGGATGATAAGTCAAAACTATAAGAATAGTGACTTTAAGTTAATAAGAAGGAGCCCCCCAGTTTCTTCAAAAGAGCACTTCCAAACAGTTATTTCTGAATTAACAGCAGAATACTCAATCTTGTTTCACGATGATGACATTATGCATCCTAATTATATTGAGGTTATGGGGTCGAACTTGCCAAGAGATGGTGTTATTGCGGTAGGCTGCAATGCGTTTGAATTTAAAAATACCAAAGATCTAGAGTGTAAAGATAAAATATGTAACTTTACCTCCTTGAAGAGGTTCGACATAAAGAAAGATTTTTTGGCGCAATATTTACCTACGGGTAATGGTATTGTTCCATTTCCAAGTTACATATATAACACAAGATTTTTGAAGAAAATATCATTCCCTTCACTTTCTGCAGGAAAGTATAGTGATGTTATATTGTTAAGCTCCCTATTAGACTATGGAAATATTGTTTGGCTGCCAAATGTTTTAATGTATTACAGAAGGCATGATTCAAATGATAGCAATTTTCATAACATTGCGGCTCTAATTGGTTTATTTAATTATATGAATATAAATGGATTGAAAAAGTCACACGATTCAATGATTTTGTTTAGATTTATGCTCTGGTTTAGATGGATTATAAAACAAGATGTAAAGAATATTTCCTTATGGAGAAATAAAATTGTGTTTAGATTTCTACTATTTAAACTCTTTTATCTTATAAAAAAAAGAATCTTCTGGGGTGTTTTTTTTACAAGAGTCAGGAAAAGAATTTCTCGTTAACTGCATAAATTTAAATATTGCTTTGCTGATTTTTCTGCGCTAAATTTGTCAGTATGTTTAGCTGTGATTTTTATTGGATTGCCAATCATTTTTTTAATGTTTTTAGCTAGAGCATTGGCATCTCCAATTGGCGATAAAAAAGGCTTTAATTCATCGCATAATATTTCACTTGGGCCTATACAGTTTGTACTAACAACAGGTATCCTTAGAGCTAATGCCTCTAATAAAACCATACCAAAACCTTCATGGTCAGAGCTTAAAATAAGTGTCTTGGCATTTTTAATATAAGGAAAAGGGTTAGATTTAAAGCCTTTAAAGATGACTTTATTTGTCAGTCCTAACTTTATTACTAATTGCTTAACTCCTTTTCCGATTTTATTATTGCTATCACCCAATAGTAATAGTTTTTGCTCAATACCTGATTGTTTATAAGCATTAATTAAAATGTCATGTCTTTTTTCTTTAGAGAAGCGCCCGACGTGGATAATATAATCCTTCTCTTCTATTAAATATTTATTTGATTGTTTTTTAATATTATCAAAATCTAGCGGATTATAAATGGTTTGTATGGTTTTTGGGCAAATACCAAGTTTTACCAGGTCTTTGCTAATGCCCTTTGATACGGTAATTATTTTTTGATTGCTGTATAGTTTTTTTACGAAAAATAAATACAGTGATTTTTGTATAAATCTGAATAGTTCGGTTTTGTTATTGTAATAATTGCCAATAACTGATGATATTACAGAATGAATGCAATAGTATGTATTTGGCATGTTTAATTTTCTGCAAGTTATGTTGGCTAAATACATATTTGATACTATCAAGTCGAAATCCACTCCAATTTCAATCATTTTATTTTGTAAAGATTTAGCATTCTGTAAAGATTGCACATATTTCATAGCACGCTCTATTTTTTTGATTGACAACTCTATTTTTTTATTTTTAATAACATGTATGTCAAAGTTATAGCTATTAACTTGCAATTCGTTCTTAGAATTATTAAATGCAATAACATCTACTTTACAGTTGAGCTTTGAAAGGGCTTGTGCAAGAGATAAAACAGATATATTTTCAGTGCTTTCAGTGATCAGACAAATATTATTGCAGTTTTCTTTTGGGCGTATATTAGCTTTACTCATAGATTTACCAAAACAAAAAAGTACTGTTTAACTGGAGGCTTGGTATTCTAACAAGGTTTTTTGGATGTCGGCTATTTTCCACAATCCAAGTGCCTTGTCTGCGTAGGATCCATCGCCCTCTGTGCAGCCTTCATTTATAATTTTTAACGGCTTTGGCAATGTAAAGGGAGTGGACTCTAGATTGAGTGTACGCCAATTCCCTGTAGCAATGTCTTTATTGTGGGACCTTTTTGAAAATGTTGTGGTAAGAAGGTATTCAGAATGACTGTCACATATGTTTCTTAATGCATTAAAAATATCCTCAAAAGAAAGATGCACAAGGCAGTCTCGACAAAAGATTAAATCTACTTTTGGAAGCTTGTCTTTTATTAAGTTAAGCTTCTGAAAGGATAAGCCATCCCTTTTATATTGTGTTGAGTTTTTTTCTACAAGTTCACTAACAATGTCTGAGCCTATATAATTTACATTGCTTAAATCAACATCCTTCATCCAATGAAAATCTCCACATGGGATATCTAACATTGTTGAGATATTAAAATTATTAAATACTGTTGGAAGCTCTTTGGCGATAGATTTAGTTTGATGGATATCTGACCCTCTTCCTGATATTGAGTCCTTTCCACCCCATTTATTGTTTTTATAGATATCTAAAAAAACCTCTTCAGTTTGTTTTTTTTTCAATCTGTAGTCTCGAAAACTTCTATATAAATAAGGAATAATAGGAGTCTTCTTTATAATTTTTTTTATTTTACTCATTGCAATTATTTTACTTGAATTCTTAGAAAGTAAAAAATAAGATACTGGACTTTTGAGTGTTATTTAAGTAGCAAAATATTATAAAATCAATGTTATTAATTATTAACCAATTAGACGATAAAAGCAATGATTACGGTTACAAAAGCATATTTACCTAATAAAGAAAAATATCAAAACTATATCGATCATATTTATGAAAGTGGCTGGTTAACTAATAATGGCACCTTAGTTCAAGAGTTAGAAAAAAGGCTTGCTAGTCATTTAGGTGTTAAGAATTTGATTTGCATAGCAAATGGATCTTTAGCTTTGCAGTTAGCTTATAAAGCGCTCGAATTAAAAGGAGAAGTTATTACAACGCCTTTTAGTTTTGTTGCCACTTCTAGTACTTTAGTTTGGGAGGGGTTAAAGCCAGTTTTTGCAGATATAGATGCCTCTAGTTTTAATATAAATCCAAACAAAATAGAGCCACTAATTACACCAAACACTAGTGCTATTGTTCCTACTCATGTTTTTGGAAATCCTTGTGAAGTAGAAAGAATTCAAAAAATTGCCAAAAAACATAATTTAAAAGTAATTTATGACGCTGCGCATGCGTTTGGGGTTAAATATAAAGATCAAAGTGTGTTAAATTTTGGTGATATTAGCGTCATGAGTTTTCATGCTACTAAACTTTTTCACACTATTGAAGGCGGGGCAATAATAACTAATGATGATGAAACCGCTAAGAAAATTCGTTTATCAATTAATTTTGGAATTACGGGTCCGACTACAGTTGAGTCGCTTGGCATTAATGCAAAAATGAATGAAATGGAAGCTGCAATGGGGTTATGTGTTTTAGATGAAATTGACAGTATTCATTCTAGAAGAAAAATTATTTGGCAGGATTATCAACAGTATTTACCCGATGTGACTTTCCAGCACTGGAACCCACACAGCAAAAATAATTACGCTTATGTTCCAATACTGTTTGAGAGTGAAAATGAAGTTTTAGAGATTGAGACTAAGCTTAAAGACAATGGTATTATTCCTAGGCGTTATTTTTACCCAAGTCTTGATACTTTGGACTATTTACAAAAAGGCCAAGTCTGTGAAATTTCTAGAAATATTGCTAGTCGTATTTTATGTCTTCCAATTTATCATTCTTTAGAGAAAGATGAATTAAATAAAGTAATCGAAATATTAAAAGAGTAAATTGAATGCCTATTAATTTATCAATCATTGGTGCTGGTGGCCATGCAAAAGTTGTAGTTGATTCTTTAGAATATTCTGCAGAAGATTTTCAAATAGATGTTTTTGAAGAGGGGTCTGAAGCACAAGGTATGTTGTTAGGAGGATATTCAGTAAATCCTCTGAGAGATTGGGGCGATATTAACGAGTATTTTCATGTTGCTATTGGTTTGAATAATGCAAGAGCAAGAATTAGTAAAAACGCTATAAAGCATAACAATAAACCTTTCACTATTTTGCATAACCTTGCCATTGTTTCTGAGAGTGCATCACTGCAAGGAGGGGTTTTTGTAGCTGCAAATTCTATTATCGCACCAGAGGTTGTTATTGAAACTGGCTGTATAATCAACCATGCGGCAGTTATTGATCATGATTGTGTTATAGGAGAATATTCACATATAGCACCAAGTGCTACCTTAGGTGGAGGAGTGAATGTTGGACAACAATGTTTAATTGGTGCTGGCGCTGTTGTATTGCCAGGCGTATCTATAGGAAATTTTGCGGTGATTGGTGCAGGTTCTATTGTTACTAAAGACATTCCAAAAAATGGAAAATTTGCTGGAAATCCTGCCAGAAAGATTTAGGTAAAAAAAAGATGAGTATAAATCCGAAGTCTGAAAATGAGATTTTTACCAACTGGAAGGGTGATATTAATCTACCAATTGTTAGCATTGTATGTATCACATACAATCATGAAGAATTTATTAGTGAAGCTATCGATAGTTTTTTAGCGCAAAAAACAGAATTCCCTTTTGAGATTATTATTGGGGATGATTTTAGTGCAGACGATACCGTAAAAGTAGTGAAAAAATATACCAGACAGTATCCAACCATTATTAAGCTGATAGCAAGAGGTGAAAATATTGGGATGGGCGCTAATCTTGTTGATTGTTTTAACAGGTGCAAGGGAGAATATATAGCTATATGTGAGGGAGATGATTACTGGATTACTTCTAAAAAATTACAAACCCAAGTGGATTTAATGACACAATATCCTGATATAAATATTTCTTTTCATCCTGCTTATGCAGTAGAGAATTGTGAATTAAAGAGAAATAAAATTTTCTCAAATTATGGCAATAAAATCAAAAAATTCTCTCTTGATGAGGTTATTTTGGGTGGCGGAGGGTTTATGCCTACCCAAAGTTTAATACTAAGAGCTGACATACTAAAAAATGCCCCTGATTGGTTCTATAAATACCCTATTGATTATTTTATCCAAATATTAGGCTCTATAGGCAATGGAGCGCTTTATATTCCTTCAATTTTTTCAGATTACCGTGTAAATGTAAAAGGATCTTGGAGTGCAAGGCAGCGCAATATTTCGGTTCAAAAAATTAAAGAAAATTTAAATAGGGAAAAGAAATCATTGTTAAATCTGAAAGAGATAGGGGTGTCTGAAAATGTTATTAATAAAGCAATTGCAATATCCACTTTTAAGGCGTTTACTCGAAAATATAGAATTCATGAATTAGTTAGGTCTTTAAGTATTCAGTCTAAATATATCGGACCCAAGAAAATTTTGACTATTATTTCTTTATTTTTCCTTCCATTTATCAAGTTTATAAATAAAATTGGGAAATAAAATTATAACAATATTTGGCTTTAAAGCTATTGTAAAAGGTAAAATATATTTTATTTTTTCTATTATCTTTTGCAAGTATTCTTAATAAGCTTAGTTTTTTCAATAGTCTTTTCAATCTTAATTATTGTCTTGGCATACAAAAAGCAGTGGTTTTTAAACCAACATGATTTGGATGGAGTGCAGAAGTTTCATCACGAGCCCACTCCGCATGTGGGTGGCTTAGCAGTTTTTTTGAGTTTTGTTTTAGGTAGTTTTTTATTGCCAATTGAGGCTCAACGTGTTTTACAACCTATATTGATAGTTTCTGCACCTGTGTTTATTATTGGCCTGATTGAAGACTTTAGTGCCAAAGTATCTCCTTTGTGGCGATTGCTGTTTATCTTTCTTTCTCTTAGTGTTAGTTTCTTTTATTTGAATGTTGGCGTGTACTCGCTAAGTTTTGATTGGATAGATGCGTTGTTATCTTATCCAATAATTGGTTTATTGTTTACACTTTTGGTGGTAGGTGGTGCAGTTAACGCACTAAATGTGATTGATGGCTATAACGGTTTAATGTCGGGCTATGCAATATTGGTTTCAATTGCAATGGCAGTCGTCGCCCATCAGTTGGGCGATGATTTGATAGTGCAACTAAACTTACTTTTGATTATGTCCCTTCTAGGGTTCTTTTTGCTTAATTTCCCATTTGGAAAATTATTTATGGGTGATGGCGGTGCATATTTTATTGGTTTTATGCTCTCGATGATAGGGCTGGTGTTTGTTGGCAGGCACGATGAGATTTCTAATTGGTTTGTCTTGGGTTTGCTTATGTATCCTATGTATGAGTTGTTGTTTAGTATTTATAGAAAGAGAGTGATTGAGGGTATGCTTGCCAGCCAGCCAGATGGGTTTCACTTGCATATGTTGGTGTATAGGCTTGTTGTTGCAAATAATCCGAAAGCTAGCAAAATAATGAATAACAGCAAAACATCCCCATTCTTTTGGCTGTTATCTTTGGTTAGTATTATTCCAACTGTACTTTGGTATAACGATAAGCTGGCATTAATAGGATGGGCGTGTATGTTTATGGTTGTTTATACAATTATCTATTTTCATATTAGCTCGAGGGTGCGTGCTTAATTCTAACGAAATAATGAAATAAAGGGACACAATACTTAATTACAACATTGCAAATTAGTACTTAAGGTGCTAAAATACAATAATGATAAAAAGGTCATTAGAAAACAGACTCATTGATGCAATTAACAATATGCCTGTTGTTGCACTTCTCGGTCCAAGACAAGTGGGTAAAACCACGCTGGCATTGGAGGTTGCAAAGCTGATTGGTAAAGATAGCCACTACCTTGATCTTGAGCTAGATTCAGATATTGCAAAATTATCCGATGCACAGGCTTATCTTGAACGATTTGAGAATAAGCTTTTAATTATTGATGAAGTGCAAAGGCAGCCAGATCTTTTTCGACTATTGCGCTCTTTGGTTGATGTTAGAAAGAGGGCTGGTGAACGCACAGCGCAGTTCTTGTTGCTGGGTTCGGCGTCACGTGATTTAATTCAACATTCATCAGAAACATTAGCAGGGCGTATTAGGTTTATTGAGCTAACACCATTTTCTGCCAGTGAGCTGAGTATTCAGAATGACTATCAATATGATA
>Ga0233440_1004051_pt1 | contig 10555 bp, 8 predicted proteins | sample SI_123_September_5_FD_182791 | JGI IMG/M metagenome (GOLD analysis project Ga0233440, IMG submission 182791) | Seawater microbial communities from Saanich Inlet, British Columbia, Canada - SI_123_September2016_120_MG | ecosystem: Environmental > Aquatic > Marine > Inlet | place: Canada: British...
AATTACCGCTGTTGCTGATGTTTTTGATGCCTTAGGAAGTGATAGAGTTTATAAAAAAGCATGGGACTTAGAGCGAATATTAAATCTTTTTAAAGAGGAACGTGGTGAGCATTTTCAAGCAAAACTTGTTGATCTTTTTTTAGATAATATAGATAAATTCTTAGAAGTTCGTGCACAATATCAAGATGAATATATTGAAGTAGAAAAAAAATACGATAATGAAATTACTATTTTAGGCGCATACGGTACTAAAGGTCGAACCCATCAAGGAACAACATCGTTTTCAATAAATAAGCAACATGTAATTGATGCGGGTAATCTCCTTCGCGGACTTGAAGAAAAAGCTGCTCATGTTGAAGGAATATGGTTAACACATGAACATCTTGATCATATTGCAGATTTAGCTTCAATATTAGATAGTTATTTTGCTCAACGTGTAAAGCCTTTGAAAATTTATGGCTTACAAAGTACACTTGATAGTGTAAGAGAGTGTTTCTTAAATGATAGAATTTGGCCAGATTTTTCTAAAATAAAACTTTTACACGATAATAAAATGAGTGTTGAGTATCATCCCATAAAATTAAACAGAAAATATATTTTAGATGAAGAGACTTCAATAGAAGCTTTTAAAACAGACCATACTGATGGAAGCTGTGGTTATGTTGTTAAAAAGAATAAAACAGCAGTTTTGATTACTGCAGATACAGTTAATTTAAAAGGGGCTTTGGACATTTATAAAAGTCGTCGCGATATTACTGCAATGGTTTTAGAGTGCTCATTCCCAAATAACATGGAAAAACTGTCAGTTACTAGTAAACATATGACAGCAAATATGTTATTCTCAGAATTAAAAGTTTTAGATGCAAATAGTATTAATTTATATGTAAATCATATTAAACCACTATTTTTAGACGAAGTGAGTAATGAAATTGATGAAGCAAAAGGCGACTGGGAGGTCACCATTTTAAAAGATATGGATAAAATCGAATTTTAATTGAAAAAGCCTTGACATTAAAATAAAAATTGTCTATAATTCCGCTACCAAAAACGAATGCCGACATAGCTCAGTTGGCTAGAGCAGCTGATTTGTAATCAGCAGGCCCGGGGTTCAAATCCTCGTGTCGGCACCATTTGTTTTTGTATATTAGAAACAGTGTTAGACCAGATAATTACTTAAATGTAATTTTCAAGTTAAACGTGGTGAGATAGTCAAGTGGCCAACGACGGCAGACTGTAAATCTGCTCCCTTTGGGTTCCTAGGTTCGACTCCTAGTCTCACCACCATTAAAATGAGATGCGGGCGTAGCTCAGTTGGCTAGAGCGTCAGCCTTCCAAGCTGAGGGTCGAGGGTTCGAGTCCCTTCACCCGCTCCATTTACTTATTCTGGAAGCTGAAGTATAATAAACCTACTTATTGATACCAATCACAAAATTAGTTTTATGCACTTCTATAAATTTATTAAAATTTAACTTACCTAACTACTATTTATTAAATTGTCACAACTGTTTGTCGTGCTCGCATGGCTCAGAGGTAGAGCACTTCCTTGGTAAGGAAGAGGTCCCGGGTTCAATTCCCGGTGCGAGCTCCACTTAAATAAACAATAAAAATAATAAATTGAAAATATTTTCAATCTAAAGATAATTTAACAAATATTCTGATATAATTCCAAATCTAATTATATAAAAGTCGGAGGACATTATGGCAAAAGAAAAGTTTGAACGTAATAAACCACATGTTAACATCGGGACAATTGGTCACGTAGATCATGGAAAAACTACACTTACAGCAGCAATTACAGCAGTTTTAGCAGTAACTAATGATGCAGAGCTTATGGATTATGATCAAATCGATAACGCTCCTGAAGAACGCGAACGTGGAATCACAATTGCAACTTCACATGTTGAGTATGAAACAAATGACCGTCACTACGCACACGTTGATTGTCCAGGGCATGCTGATTATGTTAAAAACATGATTACTGGTGCTGCGCAAATGGATGGTGCTATTTTAGTTGTTTCTGCAGCTGATGGTCCTATGCCACAAACTCGTGAGCATATTCTTCTTTCAAAACAAGTTGGTGTACCATACATCGTTGTTTTCATGAACAAAGAAGATATGGTTGATGATGAAGAGTTAATGGAACTAGTAGAAATGGAAATCCGTGAATTACTAGATATGTATGATTTCCCAGGTGATGATACTCCAATTACTGCAGGTTCTGCAACAATGGCTCTTGAAGAAGCAAAAAGTGGAACTTTAGGTGATTGGTCTGCTAAGATTATTGAACTTATGAAAACTGTTGATGCTTACATTCCTGAACCAGAACGTGAAACTGACAAAGATTTTTTAATGCCAGTTGAAGATGTTTTTTCAATCTCAGGTCGTGGAACAGTTGTTACTGGTCGTATCGAACGTGGTATTGTTAAAGTTGGTGAAGCAGTTGAAATCGTTGGGATTAAAGATACTCAGTCTACTACTGTAACTGGTGTTGAAATGTTCCGTAAAGAAATGGATCAAGGTGAAGCAGGTGATAACTGTGGTATTCTAGTTCGTGGTATTGGTAAAGATGATGTTGAGCGTGGACAAGTTCTATGTAAGCCAGGTACTATTACTCCACATACAACTTTTACTGCTGAGATCTATGTATTAAGTAAAGATGAGGGTGGTCGTCATACTCCATTCTTCTCTAACTACCGTCCACAGTTTTATGTACGTACAACTGATGTTACAGGTGCTATTACACTACCAGAAGGTACTGAAATGGTTATGCCAGGTGACAATGTAAGTATTACTGCTGAATTAATTTATCCAATTGCTATGGAAGAAGGTACTCGTTTTGCAATCCGTGAGGGTGGTAGAACTGTTGGTGCTGGTGTTGTAGCTAAAATTCTTAAGTAATTAACTTATGAGAGAATCAATACATTTAGGTTGTGAGAAATGTACACGTCGTAATTATCATACAACAAAAAATAAAAAGACTCATACAGAAAAATTTACAGTACGTAAGTACTGTAAATGGTGTCGTGAGCACACAGTTCATAAAGAAGCAAAATTATAATATATAAATTATAATGATGTTTTTGTGATTGAGGTTTCTCAATCACTGAACACGTTTTAAAATATTTAGGCGAATAGCTCCAATGGTAGAGCGCCGGATTCCAAATCCGATGGTTGTGGGTTCGAGTCCCTCTTCGCCTGCCACACATTTTCTATTAATGATGCTTTTTAGCATTATTTATAGGTAATGGTTACAACTGATCTTAGAGGATTAAAATGAGCACAATAAAAAAACACTATAAAAATGCAATACTAGAACTTTCAAAAGTTATTTTCCCAACTAAACCTCAGGTTAAACAAGCATTTTTTGCCGTTTTTTTGGTTGTTACGTTTATTGCAATATTTTTAGCATTAGTTGACCTTTTAATGTCTTCAACATTATCAGCAATTTTAGGGTAGGGAGTTTATATGGCACACGAATGGTATTCTATCCAAACTTTTGGTAGTGATAAAAGCGTTAAAGTTGCAATTGAAAATATGATTATTGAAAATTCTCTTCAAGAAAATATTCAAGAAGTAATTGTTCCAACGGAAGATGTAATTGAAGTAAAATCAGGTAAAAAGAAAATTACAGAGCGTTCATTATACTCTGGATATGTTTTTGCAAATATTGATTTAACTGTTGAAATTCAACATATGATTCAATCAATCCCTAAGGTTTCAGGGTTTATTGGCGAGAACAATCATCCAACACCATTAAGTGAAAGAGATATTCAAGTCATTCTAGACCGTGTTAATAATCGTGCTGCACCAAAACCAAAAATATTTTTTGAAGCTGGTGAAATGGTTCGTATTAATGAAGGTCCGTTTGCAAACTTCACGGGTGTAGTTGATGAGTATGACTTAGAACATGGAACTCTTAAGTTAAATGTATCTATTTTTGGTCGTGCTACACCAGTGGATATTTCGTATACACAAGTTGAAAAAGTAATATAAAAATTTAATCTAAAAGTAAAGGAGATTCAATGGCAAAAAAAGTCATGGATTATATCAAGCTTCAAATCGAAGCAGGTAAAGCAAACCCGGCACCTCCAGTAGGTCCAGCACTAGGACAACGTGGTGTTAACATCATGGAATTCTGTAAAGCATTTAATGAAAAAACAAAAGACAAAATGGGATTTAAAGTTCCAGTTGTTATTACTGTTTATTCTGATAGAAGTTTCACTTTTATCACAAAGCAACCACCAGCATCTGCTCTTATTATGAAAGCAGCAGGAGTTAAAAAAGGTACTGATAATCCTCTTTTAAACAAAGTTGGTAAAATCACTAAAGCACAACTTATGGAAGTTGTAAAAATGAAAATTGAAGATTTAAATACTGATGACGAAGAGATGGCAGCTAGTACTATTGCTGGTTCTGCTCGTTCAATGGGAATTGAAATCGTAGATTAGTAGTAATTTAGTTCGCTAAATTATTAATCATAAACCACAATGATTTAAAACAATGTGGAAGATTTTGAATGGAGAAATCAATGGCAAGTAAACGTTACAAGCAATTAATTGAAAAAATTGAAAACAAAGATTATTCAGTAGAGGCAGCAACTGCTCTTTTATCTGATATTAAATCTGCAAAATTTGACGAAACTGTTGAAGTTGCAATTAAGTTAAATGTAGATCCTCGTCACGCTGACCAAATGGTTCGTGGTGCGGTTGTACTCCCTAATGGAACTGGTAAAACTGTACGTGTTGCAGTATTCGCTAAAGGTGTTAAAGCTGATGAAGCTAAAGCCGCTGGTGCAGATATTGTTGGTACTGATGATTTAGTAGACCAAATTAAAGAGGGAATCTTCAACTTTGATGTCGTTGTTGCCGCTCCTGATTGTATGGGTCTAGTAGGTAAAATTGGTCGTATTTTAGGACCAAAAGGTATGATGCCTAACCCTAAAACTGGTACTGTTACACCTGACGTTGCAACTGCTGTTAAAAACGTTAAGGGTGGTCAAGTAGCATTCCGTGTTGATAAAAAGGGTAATATTCATGCTGGTATTGGAAAAGTAAGTTTTTCTGCTAAACAAATTGAAGAAAACTTAAATACATTAATGGTTTCTATTAATAAACAAAAACCAGCTTCTGCTAAAGGACGTTACATCCAAAACGCAGTGCTATCTTTAACTATGAGTCCTTCAATTAAGCTTGACGCTTCTGAACTTTTAGATATTAAATAATAATTTTCACCTCTTGGTGAAAATTACTCTCTTGTTCCACTAGTTAAAATCTTATATTAAGTTATTTTCAGTATACTTCGCAAAACTTTTTAATTAAAAAATAATGTAAATTTTTTTAATTAAAAGGTTTCTATAAATATTTATAGTAATTCTTAACTTATGGACTAAAGATAAATGGAGTGAAAGCTTAATAGTGTTTTATACACTTCCCTTTTGAAGTTTGTCTGGAAAGGAGATAAAATGACAAGAAATGAAAAACAAGAAATTATCAATACACTTACAGAAGAGTTCAAAGTAGCTAACTGTGTTGTAATGTCTGATTTTAAAGGTTTAACTGTTTCTGATCTTGAAGCACTACGTAAGTCTGCACGTGCAAAAGAAGTAAAAGTTCAAGTTATTAAAAATAGCTTAGCAACAATTTCTTTGAAAAATGCAGAATTAGAAGGAATTGAATTAACTAATACAAATATATTTGTATGGGGTGAAGATTCTGTTGCTACTTCTAAAGTAGTATCTGACTTTGCAAAAGCAAACGAAACATTTACAATTAAAAATGCATATGTTGATAACGAAGCTAGCGATGTTGCTACTGTTGAAGCATTCGCTAAACTTCCTGGTCGTGAAGAGTTACTTGGTATGCTTGCTGCTACTTGGATGGCACCTGTTGCTAACTTTACAATTGGACTTGAAGCATTACGTGCTAAAAAAGAAGAAGAGAGTGCTTAATTAGCACTTAATTTGAATATATGGGATGTATTAAGACATCAATTTTGAATATTTATTCAAACACGATAACTTTTGTTTTATAATAAAAAGTTACGTAAGATAGTGTTAACACTATCTACATGAAAACAATGGAGACATATATTATGGCTGTTACTAAAGAAGACGTATTAGAATTTATTTCTGGTTTATCAGTACTTGAGCTTTCTGAGCTTGTTAAAGAATTTGAAGAAAAATTTGGTGTATCTGCACAACCTGTTGCTGTAGCTGGTGGCGCTGCTGCTGGTGGCGCTGCTGCTGAAGAAAAAACTGAATTTGATGTTGTATTAACTGACGTTGGTGCTAAAAAAATCGGTGTAATTAAAGCAGTTCGTGCTCTTACAGGTCTTGGACTTAAAGAAGCTAAAGAGGCATGTGAAGGTCTTCCATCTACAATCAAAGAAGGTGTAGATAAAGATACAGCTGAAGAAGCTAAAAAAGCTTTAGAAGAAGCTGGTGCAGTAGCAGAAATCAAGTAATTTCTTTTACTTTACTACAAAGAGAGACTCTCTTTGTAGTACCCATTTGGGTTGTTAACATTTATGATTTTGTCATAAGTGTTAACAACCCTTTTGTCGTTAAAAAAACCACTAACATCTATTACTTGTGGTCTTGTCATTTCAGGGACGCCTGAATAACTCCTAATGATATAATTCTATATCATCTTCTCGTATTTAATTAAGGTAGCGTATGTTAAATAACTTACACTCTGGTAATCGCCTTCGTGTTGATTTTGCTAAAACTCCTCAGCAAATAGATATTCCTAATTTACTTCAATTGCAACAAAGCTCTTATGATTCATTTTTAATGATGGATAAAAAAGACCGTTCTAAAAGTGGAATTGAAAAAGTATTTCAATCAGTATTTCCTATTATTGATTCTCAAAATAGATTAACGTTAGAATATGAAGGTTCAGAAGTTGGTAAACCTAAGTATACTGTTCGTGAATGTATGGAACGTGGTTTAACGTACGCAGTTTCTCTTCGTATGAAAACACGTCTTATCCTTTGGGATAGAGATGAAAATACTAAAGAAAAACTTGGTGTAAAAGATATTAAAGAACAGTCGATTTTTATTCGTGATATTCCTTTAATGACAGACAGAACATCATTTGTAATTAATGGTGTTGAGCGTGTTGTTGTAAATCAACTTCACCGTTCTCCTGGTGTTATTTTTAAAGAAGAAGAGTCTACTACAGCGGGTAATAAATTAATTTACACAGGTCAAATTATTCCTGATCGTGGTTCATGGTTATACTTTGAATACGATCCAAAAGATATCTTGTATATGAGAATCAATAAACGTCGTAAAGTACCTGTGACTATTATGTTCCGTGCATTAGGATACTCTAAACAAGATATTTTAAAATTATTTTATCCTCTACAAACTATTGTATTAAAAGATAATTTATTTTTGATGGATTTTGATGCAACAGCATTTGCGGGTCGTTTAGATTACGATTTAATTGCAGAAGATGGGACACTATTAGTTGCAGCGGGTAAAAGATTATCATCTAAAAAAGCACAAAAACTTATTGATGATGGAATTAAACGTGTTCAATATCCTGTCGATGTACTTTTAAACAGACACTTAGCAGAGTCAATTATTGATCCTGAAACAGGAGAAATTCTTTTTGACACTATGTCAGGACTTGATGATGTTAAATTAAAGAAAATTGCTGAAAGTGGTACTGATTCTTTTGTTATTGCAAATGATTTAGAAGAGGGTGTTGATGCATCTATTATTAATGCATTTATTGCTGATGCGGATTCACTTAAACTTCTTAAACAAACTGAAGATATTGAAGACGAAAATGATTTAGCTGCTATTCGTATTTATAAAGTAATGCGTCCAGGTGAACCTGTTACAAAAGATGCTGCAAAAGCTTTTGTAAAACAACTATTTTTTGATCCAGAACGTTATGATTTAACAAAAGTCGGTCGTATGAAAATGAATCATAAATTAGGAATGAATATTCCTGAATATGTGACAGTTCTTACAAATGAAGATATTGTTAACACGGTTAAATATGTTATTAGTGTAAAAAATGGTCAAGGTCATATTGATGATAGAGATCACTTAGGTAATCGTCGTATCCGTTCTATTGGTGAACTTTTAGGTAATGAATTACACAACGGTCTTATTAAGATGCAAAAAGCAATTAAAGATAAGTTGTCAACAATGAGTGGACCTACAAGTGAATTAATGCCACATGATTTAGTTAATTCTAAAATGGTTACTTCTACCATTATGGAATTTTTCTCAGGTGGACAACTTTCACAATTTATGGATCAAACGAATCCATTGTCTGAAGTAACACATAAGCGTCGTTTATCTGCACTTGGTGAAGGTGGTCTTGTAAAAGAACGTGCTGGTTTTGAAGTACGTGATGTTCATCCTACTCACTATGGTCGTATCTGTCCAATTGAAACTCCAGAGGGTCAAAATATTGGTCTTATTAATACACTTGCAACGTACTCTAAAGTAAATGAGCATGGTTTTATTGAAGCACCCTATAATGTTATGAAAGATGGTGTTGTCACTAATGAAGTTATTTATCTAACAGCAACACAAGAAGAGGGTAAGCGTATGGCTGCTGCTTCTAATATCTTAAATGAAGATGGTACATTTATTGAAGATTTAATTGAAACACGCCAAGATGGTGAAATTACTCTTAAATCACCAACAGAATGTGATTACAAAGATTTATCATCTCATATGGTTGTTGGTGTTGCTGCTTCGTTAATTCCTTTCTTAGAACATGATGATGCGAATCGTGCTTTAATGGGATCAAATATGCAACGTCAAGCGGTTCCTTTATTGAAACCACAAGCGCCAATGGTAGGAACAGGTGTTGAAAAACTTGTTGCTCGTGATGCTTGGGAATGTGTTAAAGCTGAACGTGCAGGAACTATTGAAAAAGTTGATGCAAAACATATTTATGTAAAAGGTGAAGATGAAGATGGATCATTTATTGACTATTATCCATTACAAAAAAATCTTCGTACCAATCAAAATACGACATTTTCACAAAAACCAATTATTAAAATTGGTGACGCGGTAGCTAAAGGGCAAGTAATTGCCGATGGTCCAAATATGGATCAAGGAGAGTTAGCACTGGGTATTAATGCGATGGTTGCATTTATGCCATGGAATGGTTACAACTACGAAGATGCAATTGTAATGAGTGAAAAAATGATTCGTAATGATTCATTTACTTCAGTACACGTTTATGAAAAAGAGTGTGAAGCTCGTGAACTAAAACATGGTGCAGAAGAAATTACTCGTGATATTCCTAATGTTCGTGATGATGAACTTTCTCATTTAGATGAGTCAGGTATTATTAGAGTAGGAACTCATGTAACGGGTGGAATGATTTTAGTAGGTAAAGTTTCTCCTAAAGGTGAAGTGAAGCCAACTCCAGAAGAGCGTTTATTACGTGCTATTTTTGGTGAAAAAGCGGGTCACGTTATCAATAAATCTCTTTATTGTCCACCATCTATGGAAGGTGTAGTTGTAGATATTAAAGTATTTACTAAAAAAGGTTATGACAAAGATCCTCGTACTTTAGAGATTGAAAAAGCAGAACGTGATGAACTTGAACGTGAGCATTATGATCGTTTATTAATGATTGATAAAGAAGAGATGCTTCGTATTACCGATTTACTTTCAACTGTAGGTCTGCAATCTGATGTTGCAGTTAATGGGGTTGAGTACAAAGCAGGTGACTTAGTTGATCCATCTGACTTAGAAGAAGTAAGCCGTTTTGCAATGAATTCAATTGTTAAAGCATTTACTGATGATATTCAAGCCAAATACAATCAAACTAAAAATCGTTTTCAACGTGAAAAGAAAAAATTCCGTGATGAGCATGAAGAGAAACTTTCAATTTTAGAAAAAGATGACATCCTTCCAAATGGTGTTGTTAAATATGTGAAAGTTTATATTGCTACAAAACGTAAATTAAAAGTGGGTGATAAAATGGCAGGGCGTCATGGAAACAAAGGTATTGTTTCTATTATCGTTCCTGAAGTAGATATGCCATATATGGAAGATGGACGTTCAGTAGATGTTTGTCTAAATCCACTTGGTGTACCTTCTCGTATGAATATTGGTCAAATTTTAGAAATGCATCTTGGAATGGCAGGTCGTGAACTTGGTCTTCAGATTGAAAATATATTTGAGTCAAAACAAGATGAATTTATCCAACAACTTCGTGAAAAAATGATTGCTATTGGTAGTGTTGCTAAGTTGATGAATACTGTTGAATTTATTAATGGACTTACGAATAAAGAGCTTTTACGTTATGCACGTGATTGGTCAAATGGTGTTAAGTTTGCCACTCCAATTTTTGAGGGTGTTGACCAAGGTGAATTTGATCAATTATTTGAATTAGCTAAAATGGATGAAGATGGTAAAACTGTTTTATTTGATGGTAAAACAGGAGAGCAAATTAAAGAGCGTGTTAATGTTGGTTATATGTACGTACTTAAACTGCATCACTTGGTTGATGAAAAAGTGCATGCTCGTTCAACGGGACCATACTCTTTAGTAACACAACAACCTGTTGGT
>Ga0233440_1004054_pt1 | contig 10549 bp, 13 predicted proteins | sample SI_123_September_5_FD_182791 | JGI IMG/M metagenome (GOLD analysis project Ga0233440, IMG submission 182791) | Seawater microbial communities from Saanich Inlet, British Columbia, Canada - SI_123_September2016_120_MG | ecosystem: Environmental > Aquatic > Marine > Inlet | place: Canada: British...
TTTATATTGATAAATGAAATGCTTTTTACCAGATAAAAAAACAAACGATCGCGGGGTGGAGCAGTCTGGTAGCTCGTCGGGCTCATAACCCGAAGGTCAGAGGTTCAAATCCTCTCCCCGCTACGACGAAAAACCCTTATTTCTCGACGAGAAGTGAGGGTTTTTGCTTTTAAGTATAGTTCAGTTTAATGTACAGGAGTGAACTTTATTTGGTCACGCTGGGGTCACGTTACCAGGTTATGAACTAATCACTGGAATCCTATTAACAAATTCAGTGGCTTTTTCAATATTAGGGTGAGTGTAGATTTTGGTTGTTTCACTTGAAGCATGCGCTAGCAGAACTCGTCTATCTTCAATTTCCAGACCTATATCAGTTAATGCTTGGTTGAATGTATGTCTGAAGCTATGAAGAGTTGCTTTAGGCCTTCCATGAGTCTTTAGCAACATTTGCATATGCTTACGTGGTTTAGCAAAGTTATCACTTAACTTACTCTCGTTATCTGAATAGAGCATAGGGAAGAGTGGGCTTTCTTTTGCCATATTATTATCCAATGAATTCAGCAATACTTGTGCAATTGGAAATTCATGGATTTTTCTATTTTTTCTTACAAGACTAACGATAACTTTCTTCTTAATATCAATATTCTTGTATTTCAATAGAGCAACATCGCCTGCTCGCAAACCCGTATGATATAGGAATTCATAATACAATTTCCATTCACCAGCACCTTTAAATATATATTGTAAATCTAAAGGTGTGAGAAGTCTATGAATATCTTCCTTAACGACTTTAAGCGGTTTTATTTTTTCGGAAGGATTACTTAAAATCACTTCTTCATTAACTGCCCTTGAGAACATTCGTTTTAGTTCTCCTAAGTGGTTATTCTTGGTTTTGTTCGCCATTTCAAGGCTCATTAGATAATCATTTATATCTATGAGTCGAATCTCTCTCATTTGTAACAGTCTGTTTTGTTTACAAAAGGACTCAAATCTTAAAAGCATCCCTTTTGCAGTTAAATACATTTTGTCCGAATAATGCGTTGAAAGATGGTTTAATTGGCGACTGATATATTCATTTATCCTATAAGCATCACCTATAGAATCTCTATAAAATGAAATATCATCTGTTTTTAAACAGAAATCCCAATGATCTTTGATCTTATTAGCAACTTTTCTACTTTTAACCCCAGTTGATAAGCGTAGCCGTTTGCCTTTATAGTTAGCCGTCCACCATAAATATGGACTATCTGGCCTTTTATAAAGACGTGACATTGTTTTCTCCTTTATTTTGAATGAGCATGTTAATCCAATTAATTAATTGCATAGAATTAACATACGAAATAACTATCCTTAAAACTTGAAACCATTAGTTTAATGAATGAATTCTGTGCGGCTTGTGTTTAGACTTTGATAAAAACTCATTTAACTGTCCTTGGGATATTCTAAATTGTTTTCCTATCCGATATGATTTAATGATTCCAGCATTTAACATTTCCAAAACTTTATGGTAATTAATGGATAAATGACCTGCGATTTCTTTGGGTGTTAATAGAGCTTTATCCATTTGCAATTAGTGTAATCATTTGGAATTAATTACAGTCTTTTTACCAGGCCCATTCAAAAATTCATTGATCGCAGTTTCAGTGATTCTGAAGGGTGATTTTAATGAGCATTTAAGCCTACCATCTCTGATCATTCGATCAATGGTATTTCTATCCACTTTCAAAATTGCTGCGGATTCTTTTATTGTATAGACCTGATCCATCATTCTTATCACTTAAAATATTTTAAAAATAAATCCATTGGGTTCAAATCTCTTGGCTTTACATGGATAAATTTCATTTTTGAAAAAGCACATTTTCTCCATTCGCAAATCAACCACTCCGTATAATTAAAGAAGCAGCTGATTTGCTATGATTTTTGTGTGATCCTTATTTTGTAAGAATCTCTAATATGGCTTTCGGAACTTTCATTCCAGCTTGGATTAACCCTTTTTTTACCAATTTCGCCCACTCCAGTTGCGATTGGGTTGGTTTAATTCTGCCATTTTTGACCCCCATATCGACTATCCATCTTGAACTTTTGTAGATAGCTTTTGCTGTCTCCCATACTTCCTTGCCATAAGATGTCATTATCATCATTTATTCCTTTCATTTGTTTTGCCATTTTAAAATTAGTGGAGGAGGGCTGGCCATTTCCCTCCTCCATTCACTCACTTAAGAGGCTGACTTTTTGTCGTTTTCCTTTGTATGCGCTCACTCAACATTTTATTATTTTTGGATACAATGTTGAGGAAGGTGGATGCACCATATGGACCATAAAAACTCAAATGTAAAAATGGGTTTTCTACGATTTCAGGGTTATCCATAGGCTCTATTCCAGCATTTTTCATTGCAGCATCTATTTGAATCGAAAGATCCTGGTTTGGATTATTGTTTGTATTTTTATTTGTATTTGTCATTTTGTTTTTCCTTTATTTGGGGCGACATTTCTGCCACCCCAGATTAATGAAGTGCTATTCAACTATTTTACCGATTGTATTACCCATAGTCACGCCGATAGCTGCTCCAGTAGCCCCGATTGCAGCGAGTGAAGAACTCGTGAGTGCAGCACCGGTTAAACTTGAAATGGCCGTACCAGTGCCTGCCGCTCCTAATACCCCAGCTGCACCCAATGAAGCGGCGATTACAAGAGCTGCTATTACGCAACACGTTCCTACGATTATTCCCCCAATTACTGTTGAAGCGATTCTTTTTTTAGTCATGATCGACCTTTTTTTTTGGTTTGTTTTATTGTTCATGAGACTTTCTCCTTTGTTTTTTAGACACGGCCACTGAATTGCGGCCGTGTCCTTCTTCACCGTGTGATTAGCCAGCTAATTTGTTAGCTAATACCTCAGCACGGTCTTCGATGGCCTTGATAGAATCACGTAACTTTGTGACTTTATCTTCAGCCTCCTTCGCACGTTGGGCATATGCCAACTTTTCTAAGGATTGGGTCGCAGAGTTTGATTTCTGCGACGCAGCTGATGCTTCAGCCTTCATTTTCGGAATCATTGACTCTGCAGATTCCTTACGACTGAGCAACTTAGAAGCATCATTTAATAGTCTGACACTTCGCAACTGCTTTGCCAATTTGGTATAATCATCCTCCTCATTGGCTTGTTGACCCTGGTTAGGATCAACGGTTGGGTGTGCAACGCCTGCCTGCTGCACTTCGGCTTCTTTTCCAAAATCGATATTTCGATCAAGGTTTCGGTTCATTTCGAACTCCTGTTCGTTTTTGTTTTTCACTTCCCTTTAATGATGCACAGCCGGAAAGTGAAAAGGTTAATTGCTGTCATCTTCTTACTTACATAAGAACCGGGTGCGTGAAGAATCGTGAAGAATCAATCATTTGTCGACCATCTATAGCATGAACTCATTTTGAGAAATATTATTATCACGAAGTCGAAAAAAGCCTTCTTCTATCAAATCTTTTATTACTGATTTCGGCTTTTTATACTTTTCAGAAAGTTCTTTATAGGTCAATGTATTCTTCGAATCTTCTTCCAATTCCTTTTTTTGATCTTTTCTCGGTACCTCAATTGGAGCTTTAAATGGTAAATAATCCGTAAACACCGACTTTAAAGGATCTGGGAAATGTTTTAATGCATCTAATACCTTTCGTTTTGCTAATACTAATATTTCATACTTGGTATGAGCTACATGTGAAAATTGAAGCAGATCAGGGTCTGTTTGTGGAGCTAATTCTGAATAATAATCAAATCGATTTTCAACTTTATCACTTTTGGTTGCATCATTTTCATCTGAATATTTATCTTTTTTATCTTCAGCATTTAAATCTATTGTTATTTTATTGAGGTCTTTTCGTTTATTTATTCTACAGGGACGGGTTCCTAGAGAATTTTGTTCCCCACATTGATTATTACACGTATAAGGATTTAAATCTTTATCTGTTGGGCATCCCCTCGGGACCATTAATCCTTTGCCATTTATGGAATCCATCTCTACCGCTAATTCCGTTTTAAGTTGATATTTTGTTGCAGCCCATAAACTTCCATTTTCTCTAAAGTCGTATTTTAAGCAGGCCAAAAACATAGCTCTATCTATTAGTGATTTACTTTCACTTGGCGTGAATCCTCTATTTAATAGAGTATCTTTTTCAAATCCCATATTGTATGAATAATTCCATTTGATTGTTTTGAAGGAATCATCTAACTCAATTCCCATCTGAATGTTTTTAGTAAGTTGCTCAGTTTCTTCTTGAGATAATTTTGTATGTTTCATTTTATTTCCTTTTCGATTATTATTTTTGATTGTGGATTAAGTGCTCGAGATTCTTTAGGAAGAACATATTCACCCACGATTTTTCGTAAGTCGCTAAATGCTTTTCGGAATGAGTCTTTTGAAACTTGTTTTCCTATGGCATCTGACATGTCATATTTCTGAACCGGATTGGGATACTTTTGGAGCAAGATGCTTAACAAAGTTGACACCCGATGAGGCGGTGCTTTTAATATATAAGTTTCCTTACTATTCGTAACTCTACGTGAAATGAAATCAATGTGAAGGTCGCAAGGCTCATATATATTTTTATCCGAGCTGCTTTTTTGACCACTATTTAAGAAATAGTATTCACGCACGATATCAACATTATTAGGATCTCTGAAAAGAATCACATTCGAAACAGATGGGTCCTCTAGAGCCTTTTGAAGACTTGGGTCATCAGGGTTAAATGCCTGATGTGTATGTTGGATTGATTCTGACATCTACCCTTATTGGGTGAAATGTCAGTAGAATTTAAAAATAGTTATAAAAAAAAGTAGGTATCGACCAGAAATAAAATAAAGTTTTTTTTATTATTACCCTGAAAAGTCAGAGTAATCGGCTTTATATTTTTGTAAGAGTATTATCCATGTTTCGTTCAGATACTGTTGCTGGTCTGATATCAGTAATCTTAAAAACAGTTCTAAAAGATTTGCCTTTCTTATTAAATAGGATTGAATTTTCGTCAATTCCAAATGCCGTCTCCAGTTTTTTCCTTAATCTTGATATTGTTTTTTCAATTCGACCACGATTATTGAACCCCATTTCTTTTGTTGTAATTTTTCCATTTTGATTGGCTAGCAATTTAATTATATCCCAAATTTTCGTTGGCATATCACCTCTTCGTCCATCTCTCATTCCTAAATCTGTATAATTAAACCTTTTCGTTTCAAACCCAGGTGCCTTAACTACAATTGCATCATCACTGACTAACTCAATCGAAACTTGATTCCAGTTTATATCAAGATTCTTAAAAATATTTTTGGGTGTAGTTGCTTGATTAGGTGAATTAGGATTAAAATGTTTTAAACGAATCTCATCATGTTCTTTTTGTGCAAGAGCAAGTTTTATTGTATCATTTACATCCATTCTTCCTTCGATAATACCTTTTAAAAAACTAATTGAATTTTCTAGTGAATTTGTAGGATCAAGAGCGTGTGACTTACTATAAGATTCAAGGGCAACAACATATTCCTTAATTTCTTTTGCACAAAAGCCATGAAATTCATACAACATAGCTCTGTCTGAATCATCGATATCAGTAGATCGTTCGAATTGGCTAATAGCCGTGCTATAAACGTCAAAAGCCGCATCATATTTTTTCAGTTCTTCCAATTCATCGCCCCATGTCAAAAATGTTTCCCATCTTGCAGGACCATATTGGATTGCTTTTTTAAAACATTTGTCGGCCTGTTTAATATCCCCAGTTCGGAATAATGACTGCCCCATTAAAACACATATGAAATATTCTGCATTTAATTCAGATCCTTTTAATTTATAAGCTACTTCAAAATTTTGAATTGCTGCCTTATAATCACGAAGATGAAAGAAACATTCTCCGCGTAAAACATAAGATAAATAATCTGTTTTCTCGATCTCTATTGCCTTATTAATAACCTTTATCGCGCCTTGAAAATCTTTCACCATTGATAAAGTATTTGCCCAGTTACAATAAATTCGATACTCACCTGGTAACATCTTTGATGCTTTTTCATATAGTTTTATAGCAGTCTTATTATCCTCATAATCATCCGATGATACTATTTCTGCCCACTCCATATAAAATCGTGGGTCATCCGGGGATAATTCTAATGCAATCTCAAATAATTGATATGCGAATCCGACATATTCTGTATTATAAATGGCTTTGCCCCATGCACTAATAATTTCCCAATTATTAGGAGAAAGAACATTTGCACTTTGAAACCTTGTATTCCCTTCCTCATATCTATTCATCTCAAACATAAGGGTACCCCAATTGCTATAAAAAGGCCAATCCATAGAATCGAGAGTGTCATTACTATTATGTGGGTTCTGCAAATTCTTTTTTAGCATATAAATTACATTGGCCATGTTTCTGGTGTAATTGTATTCAAAGTATTGAATTTGTTTGCTAGCCTTTTTATAAAATTGGTTCGACACATCAAATAACATTAATTTTTGGTGTGCTTGTGCGAGCCCATAAAGAACTTCAAAACAGTCAGGATTTAACTCATTTGCTTTTTTGAGCTCATCAATAGCCTGTATATATTGTGGTGTATATGTAGGGAAATATCTGGACAAATCAATTAAGATATTTCCTCTTATTTTTTTGACTTCCCAATGATCTTGATTATCTATTTCATCCAATTTAACAAGGGCCGTTTCATACTCTTGCTTTGATTGAGTCATTAATAATCCAACAATCTCTTTTAATATGGTTTGGTCTTTTTTGCTGAAATTCATCTATACTTATAATTGGTTAATTATCTAAATAATGTTACGTGAAATTTATGAAACTTAATGGTATGGATGTACTACTGGACAACACATATTCTTAAATTTTATTTTAATTACAGCTGGACTTTCAAGAACAAAATGTCTATTATAAAGTATCGACAGGATTTTTCCTGAAAACATATTGAAAAAATGTATAACAAATTGAACATTAAATCATTTTGACCTACCCGCCCATTTCCGGGCTCATTTCAATCCAAATATAAATCAGAGGACAACACATGCATGTGGAAACTCAGGACATGTGGCTTACGGCTTTTTTAACGTTAAAAGGCTTAAAGCTGCATCAGCTACGGGACTACGGTCCTAGAAAACTTTTTATTTTTAACGATGACAAAAAGTTTCAAAACCTTAAGAGGGATTATTACTTTAACCTGGGGTCTGTAGACCCGTTGGAACTAAAAAATAAAATCCGTGAGTTGAAATCAATGACCGTGGATTAACCAATTTTAAACACATGGAACAAATTAAAAATACATTCAGGTTGGATTTATCAGTCAGTATTAATAAATCACTATCGAAAGATGATGGAAAATTCATAGTAGACTATCATTATTACGAGAATATCCCCATTCATAATAATAAACGAATGGCAGAAATCTTTTCAGAACATCTGCAATCGACTAACATTTGGAAGGATGGACACAGTAGAAATTCCAGTTATTCGCATATAACAGGTGTAATGCTCGACTTCGACAATAAAAATGGCATGGATCAGATGTCCATAAATGAGTTCATTCGCATTTACAAAGACGTTCACTTCGTTCTTTACCCCAGTTCGAATCATTTACAGCATAGGGATGAAAATGGGCTACCCTTCGAAAAGTTCAGAGTTATTCTGCCGTTTAATCCCAATACTTACGACTATTACAACAGCGAAGAAATGCATAAACGTGTATATCAAGTGGTAATGAATGAATTCCCAGCCATGGACACAGCACCCACCGGAAGACATAGCAAATTCTTTCCGTCAAGTTTAGGTGATGAGTTTTATGTTAAGGTAAACATTGGCAATGACTACTACAGCCCCAAGTTGAAAGCACTTAAAATAGATTTTAAAAAAATCAATAAAGTGCCACGATTTACCCTAGATACGGAGGTCGAAGATGACGTGGGTAAAATATGGAAAGTCCGCGATATTAAAGAAAAAACGAGCATATTTTGTCCATTCTGTGACCATGAAAAAAGAGAAGGGAATCCAGATCATCACAATGCCAGTATTGAATTGGATGATAATGACGTTCCGAGGATATTCTGCGCAAGTTGTAAATCCCGGGGAAAGGGAATCCACAAAAATGGTGTTTTCTTTTTGGACCAAGATGAGGCTTATACCGTCCAATCTCAACAACTAAATGTCAGTGTCTTTAGAGATATCTTAACAGATAAGTATTATTTAGGAGCAAAAAGTAAAAAGTCTAACGACTTTGAGTTTAACCAAATAACCAAGCAAAACATCCCAAATGCTCTTATAACCAGAGGATTAGATGTTCCCACAGTGTATGAAGAAGCTGAATTTGGATATGATTTTTCCGAACGGGTTAAGATCTTCGATCTTGAACACGGTTTCGTAAATAGGTTCATTGCTCCTAAAGTATTAAAAGATACAATCGGAGTGCATGAAAACGAGATTCCAAAATATACAGATAAAGTCATTCGCCATTTTGTTGGGGGATGTCCTGATGTTTATGACTCTTACATAAACCATTTAGCTTATATGGTGCAGACAGGAGATAAACTCCGGGTGGCTTTTTTATTTCAAGGCGTTCAAGGCACAGGAAAAGGGCTTTTCTTTTCAAAAGTGATTTCAGCCATCTTCGGAAGACAATATTGCACGCAAACCTTGCACCATTCTTTTTTGAAGGAGTTCAATTCGTGGTTGGAAACAAATTATTGCCTTTTAGTGGACGAAGTTGAAGCTGATTTTAGCAATAAGGCGGATGTTTTAGCACGCGTTTTAAAACAAGTCATTGGAGATAAGTGGATAGCTGTTGAAGGCAAAGGTGTTGATATAAAAAATGGCTGTATCAATGCCAATCTGTTTTTTGGGACTAATAAACGAAACGGACTTGTGCTTGAACCATCCGACAGACGTTTCATAATTGGAGCTTGGCAGGATAAGAAAATATATGATCAACCTTGGTGGCTCGGTGATAACGCTATGGCTAAAGTATTAGAAAAGGAAGTTCCGGCATTTGTGGCTTATTTGAAGGGGCAACCGGTTAACCGGACGACGTTAAACCGAGTTGTTAAAAATGATGCAAGAGAATTATTGATCGATATTAGTAAGACCAATACTGAAATGTTCTTCGAATCAATAAAAAATGGGGATTGGGACTGGTTTAGGGATTGTTTAATTAATAATAATGCAGATCCTTTTGATAATTATAACTATGAGAATGCGGATAAGATTATGACTGGAATATCATCTAAAGATAAAATAACTCGGGACGATTTACGGGTGCTTTTTAATAACATTTTTCAAGAAAATAAGCAGGCTCATTCCTTCACAAGGCTTTGTAAAATGCACGGATTGGAGATAAAACCTATGAAAATAGACGGAATTACACAACAAGGAGTCGAAATTGGCTAAAAGTTGAACTTTGGTTGAAGAAAGTTGAACTTTATAAAAAAAAGTTCAACCGTATAACTTACATATTATGTGCAGTTACAGCGATTTTAGACCAAAGTTGAGAAAGTTGAACTTTTATTGGGAAAGTTTTTAATAAAATAAATAAATAACAAAAAACTCTCAGGATATTGCTTCAACTTTCTCAACTTCTCAACTTTTTTGATCCGGTCAAACAACAAGAAACACAGTTCAATATCCATTATTTGGGTGAACGAACTTTAACAAACAACCCATTAAGGGTTTTATACTAATTAGAATCAATATTAACCATTGGAATTAAACTATGAATATTATAAAGACTAAAATCTACAATTTTTGCAACTTGAATACCTTCATGCCAAAATATGCTAATTATTGAGTTGTAGCGGCAAATACTAAACCATTTAGCCCTGCATATGAAGAGAAATGCTCACAAATTGAGTCCAATTTGTGATATGTATTTAAACCAGAAGAACATGATGAAAATTGGCTGGATTATTATAAAGAAAAACTGGCGCTTGATGCTGTTTCAGGCAGGAATTTTCAGAATAAGTGGAATAAAGCAGTAAAAGAAGGGGTAAAACAATCCCAGATAGACCATGTTGTAATTGAGGCTGGTATCGAATATGCATTTTTAAACAAAGACGAAAGTGTTAAGGTATTTATGTATGCTTCACACATACCGGCTCTTACCACAAGGGTGTATGAAGGCAGCGGTGGGTACGCATGGACACAGCTTAAAAAAGATCCTCTTCCTGATGATAGTATTGATGCTCATCGCGTGTTGCATTATCAGTTGGGAATGGATGGCCTTACAGCACCAACACGGAGATTTATGAGTCAATGGAATCAGTTTATTAGGAGATAACAATGCAAAAGAAACAAAAGAAAAAGCTTAAAGAACTGGGCTTTAAAATATCTTACCCGCCGGCTCATAGAACGACATTAAAAAAACTACAGTGAGCATTGCCGCAGAATAAATTGCCTAAAGATGCTCCAAATGACAATGGAGTGCCGACAGGTAACGGCAGCGACTACGATGTTGTTAAGACGGATGGGGGTTTCGAAGTTTTTTAATCCAAACTCGCTATCAAGGATTTAGGTTCCATACCCATGC
>Ga0233440_1004084_pt1 | contig 10501 bp, 7 predicted proteins | sample SI_123_September_5_FD_182791 | JGI IMG/M metagenome (GOLD analysis project Ga0233440, IMG submission 182791) | Seawater microbial communities from Saanich Inlet, British Columbia, Canada - SI_123_September2016_120_MG | ecosystem: Environmental > Aquatic > Marine > Inlet | place: Canada: British...
TATTTGTTTTATTTATTTCGCTTGATAGATTGATATATGTCTGGATTTTTTTACATTATTTCATCTAGTTCTTCTATTTCATATCCCATATCTAACAACATTACGATTCGCTTCGGATGCATATATGTTTTAACTAGTTCTAATAAACCTTCGTCTTATCTATCGCAACATGTTGAACTATTTTTTTAATTACTTTCTTCTGTAAATATTCTATGTCTCCCCCTTTCCCTCCCATTGCATTGTAAAATATCCGCCAATACTCCTCATGCTCCCTTGAATCTCTATCCGTCTCACATTTTGGATACTCTGATTTGTATTTATTTTCCAACGCTTGTGTTTCTTTTCTTGCAACATCCCATAATATACCCATCATTTTTTCCTTTTCATCTTTTTCCCATTCATTATCATCCTTAATATAAATTGAATTGCGCTTTAAATCGGTGCTATGTATCGGTCTTTGGGTTATATCCAGCTCATTTAATTTATCTATCATTAAACTGGTTATTCCTTTCACATAGCCTTTATTTCCTAACTTCTTTAGATCCATTATGGATACATCTATGGACTCTATAAAATCCTTCATATTTATCGCATTTTTCCACGTTTCATTAAAAAACAAATTGAGGTTAAATGTATTTGTGTTATTATTGTTGATATTATTGGTTATATGAGTGGTCCCATTTTGAATAACTTCCATTAATTGTTTGTGGCTGCACGAACTCTTGTATATTGCAAAGCCGTACTATTACTTTTTTTGGTGCGTTGTTGCGTGAAACAGGTTATTGGCGGTAAATTTGACACGAACGGTAATAACGTTAATTAATTTGATCCATCACCTCATCATGACAACATTTTCTTTCTTTTTTGATGTTGGTCGATTGATGACAATCGCAGAAACAAATATGTTTTCGTAAATAGAACTACTTCATAATTACATTGCCCCAAGTGCGGATTGTTATTTCAATATTTGAATATCTTTCTTCGCTCTGAAGAGTTTTATAAATTGTGTTTTTATTAAAAAATGAAACGAATATCTCAGAAAGAACCATTTCACAAAAGTATTATGATGATCAAAGACGAAATATATTCTCTGTGTGTGAAATTTAAGGAGAAATTGATGACAACACGAACTAAAAACGGAGCCAATTGGATTGAAAAAGACAGGATTAATTTTCCTACCAAAGATGCGGTTACATTTTGTATGAAGTTGGAAGAGATCGATCACATTATATATAATCTTGATCGAAGTTTGGAAGATAATGATATTCTTGCTGGTTACACAAGTTCTTTAAAAACAGCCGCTACAAGTTTACATCGTCGCGATGGAATAATAGCATTTTCATATTTTCTTGATACATTCATCAAAATGTTTGTAAATCTGATTGATTCTCACCAACAAATAGTGAGTTTGATGAACCAAAATCAAAATCTTAAAATCAAAGTGAAAGAATTAAAAGATGTTATATGTACTATGGAAGAGAATGATAAAACTGATTTTGTTGAAGAATTACAAGGTGACAATTCTAAAACTGAATTGGATAATTTACGAAAGTATAACGACGAACTTTTTGAAGAATTACTTACTCATAGTATAGAATTGCCCAACATGACATGGAAATACGAAAGCAATTTATTCAATTTTACTAAATTTGAGTGCCATTCAAATGGGCAGGAAATGTGGTATATGGAACCATTCAATGCATCTAACTTGTCTGAAGACTATCATTTAGCATCAGATTTATTACTGGCTTGTTCGTTTTCTGAATCATTGGAGATACACATATTGCGTAATGTATCATCTTTGCTGCATTTGGTTGTCGTTTCTAGTCATATTAATTTTGAAATGTTTCACTATATTCGACAAGCAAGTCCTTTTATTCGTTTTATGATTAGACATGAAAATTATTATGACATGAACATTGAACTATTATATCCTTTGCCTGAAAGTTTTATCCCTTCGTTTGAGCCTATGGAAAATACTCTCAATCCAAAAGATTCAACAATAATTAAAGCAATTTGTCATGGACCAGAATTTTCAAACGAAAAGTGGGTTGAGAATAGTAACGTGTTGTGGGTATTTTCAAAATTTAAAGGCTTAATGCCTGTTGAATATCCTGAATTGCCAACAAATACTTTATTCCTTCAATACTCGGCAGAAAAATTAGCAACATATTTAGAAACTGACGATACAACAGGTCCGTTCAGTGGTTTGCTTTTGCGAGCCAAAGAACCGCGGTTTGATGACCGTGGGAGAAAACTGGAGGCTCGGTCTTCATGTGGTATTTTAGGATCTGTAAATATTGAAAATAAAACGATTAATGGCATTTTTACAGCAAAACACGGTTTTAACGACGGAGAAGAAGTATATTACTCTTTAGGAGATGACCATTCAAAAGTTGGATATGTTCGTTATCTCACAAAAAATCCATTTGTTGAGGTAAATTCGGGTGATCTTATCGATTGTGATTTTTGTATTATCGAATTCTGTGATGATAATGATGAAAATAATGCTTATGTTGGGAAGGCGGATGAGTATAATTCAGAAATTAGTCCGATTGATGCACTACCAATTAGTTTAGTGGCAACTTCACAACAAATAATTAGTGACAATGTGAAACGAGTTTTCAAGTCTGGAGCGCGAACAGGTCTAACAAGTGGAAGAATCTTGGGTCATCTTACACGCTTTGAAAATATTAACCCCGAGTTTAAATCTAAGATGAATACGAAGATGGCATTGACCACAAAATGCGTTGCAGACCCTCAATGTAAAGACGAATCATGTATTGGATGTTATTTATGCAAGGGCTGTTCGTTTATTTTGATTTATGATGTCAATAATACTTTTGCACTAACTGGCGACAGTGGCGGGTTATGTTGGTATGAAACAAGTTCAAAAAAGGTACACGCTATTGGACTAATTATTGGAAGGATTGAAAAGAGGTTATTTTGTGTTCTACCTCTAACATCTATTGTTGATGTATGTCAGAAAGTTTCATTTAAAATAGAAAGCAATAGTAATTTAAGTGATGATGTTGAAAAAATGAATATTTATTAAACTAAATAATTAAATGTGATGTATTAATTATTTATTTGTAAAATAATCAAGACACTATAAATATAATTAAAACATAATATTATAATAAACTAACTACATATAAATATTTACAAATAATCTAACTCATACATATAGCACTAATTCCCACCATGTCTCCAGCAAACAATTTAAATTTTATCTTCATAAAACACAAGATTGGTCTAATTATAGTTGTTGTTAATCGTGTATAAGAAATCCTCCAAATAAACATCCTCTGATATTGCTGGGAAAATAGTTTCACAAAATGGGGTGTCTGCTGTACATTTAACACACAACGCAAGTATATCACGATGGGATAACAACGCATTCTTGTATTCTGAAGCCCCGCCACCCTTTTTGCCGTTTGAATTTTTCTTTGAGGCATTACAAACAATTTGGGCGCAAAGAGTTTCATAATTTTGTAAATGACTTGCACAAGCGCTTTTTTTATCATTTTCATTTTGCATTGTTGATATACTTCCAAGGCATGTTTCTAAAAGTTTATTAAGAAAGATCACATCAGAACTTTGATTTGAAAATACAACATCACAACCATCGCCCTTATAATTTAATTCTAAATAGTCCATACAAGGTCTTTTTAAATAATATCTTAGAAGCGCATCTGATTCTTTTTGTTCAAGGTTCGAATTATGCTTTCCCAATTCAAATGGATCAGCTGAATTTAACTTTAATTTCCATTGATCATATCGTTTAATATGGGTATCATTGGACATTTCGTGTTCCAAATCATGTGATCTATTTCTGTCATCAACTTCCCTATTTATTGAAACCTGACGTGCAGTTCCGACTTGTGACATAATTACACCCCCACCAGCCACAATGATATTCGCATAAATCTTACTCATGTCAGTAATTGTATTTATAAACTTTCGAAACTGTTCTTTATTCATTTTTTTTAACAAATAATATGTAATCAAATTAAAATGATGGGTTCAGAACTGGTGATTGAATTTTTTATGAAGATCAAGATAATAAATGAAAGAAAGAAGAAAAGAGAGCAATGCGGTGAATCAATAATCAAATAAATGAATGAGAAGAGAAAAAGAATACACAAACAAGTAAGTTGAGAAACGAAAATGAACGAAAATGAATTGTTGTGTTTTTCAGGAAAACCTTTTTCACTCTTACAAAGATAATTGCACATTGCCCTCACATACATATGAAACTTTCGGAGAAAAATAAATATTTTATCGGTTGTCGGTTGTCGGTTGTCGGTTGTCGTCAAACAAACGCAACAATATAACAATATCGTTGTATCCTGGTATCATTAAAAAATAAATTATTACCTTTTTGTGTTGTCATTCATGTTTATGTGATTCATTACTTCACTGAGCTTAGAATTTACTTCTTAGAGACTTATAAGAAAAAATGATTGAGGAAACTGCTTTTTGTCTAAGACCAAATCAAAAGAATATGAACTACAATAATCTTTGGGATAAAGTTTTTGCGAGATATTCGTCTCAGGAAATTACACATTGGAGCATTGAGATATGTCAAAACGCAGAACCTTTCAAGTTGTACGCTTTACAGGATTATGAACTACCAACAGTGAAATCTTTATTTCTTAGAAAACCTTGTTCGCGTTGTCTTCCTATTACTCGCACTATGGATGAAGATAAAGTTCTGATATCAGTAACATTCAAGTCTTTCGACAGCAATATATTTTGTGCCTATACGAATTCGTTTGGTGGTCACGTATTGTTTTGTTTATGGGAAAGATTTAGTTCAGGAATATCTCCAACAATAAATTATGCGGTATTTGAACCGCAAAGTCATTATGACATTGGTGATAAAAGAGTATTTATTATGCCTGTGGATAATAACGCAACTATCAAACGTTCTTATTTTGACTTTTGTATTGATCGCATTGGCGGTGAAGCAATTGATACTGAAATATTAGGTGATATTCAATCTATTTTCTTCGACTTGCACATAGAATTTGATGGCGTATTTTGTGCTTTAGTTCAAAATTATGGACATGGGGAATTTAAGGGAGAATTTTTGAACCTTAAGTCATTGTGGACCACGAGAGTGCGAATTGCTGTAGAAAGTGGGTTGCCTTTAAATATGTCGGAATCTTTGTATCTCGCAACGTGGTTGTTTGTATGTGGGTGCCCAGCCTTTGAATATTCGGATGCATTATCGACATCGATATTGGACATAGTAAACTCTTTTCATGACGAGCGAATTAATAAAGATGATTTTATACTGAAGATGGTAGAAAGTGGTTATCGTCGGCAATTTAGTCGATTTGTGGCATTGCAACTTACACGTTGTGAAGGAGAGAGCGATTTTATTGAAATTATACGAGGTTTATGTGCTCCAATATCATTAAATTCGTTTCTTTGTTTGGATGATACAAGCGCTATAGTTTCGTTCAAGTCTTATATTGAGCAAGATAATACAGGTTCAGTTTCAACTAATGAACCTGTTGAATGTTACTTGACGGCACTTGACAGTGAAATTTCGCGTCCTTTGCTTGCGATGCCTTTAGAAATGAAAAACGAAGATTGGACTCCTTATGAATTTGCCGAAGCCGTATATAAAGAAATATCTAATATTTTAGAACAAAATCCAGGGAGTGTAGTTCTTGGTCACGCCACTTCGGAACAGTCAGTTATTGACATGTGTTGTCACTCAACTGACTTCGAAGATGGGCAAAGGAGAGGGTTATCTATATATGCCTCTCATAAAAATCACACGACTTGTGGAAGGGGAATGTATTTCTTCAAGGTGGGTCGAACCGGAAATTTTGAACAATTAGCGAGAAATGGTGGTTGTGATGTTGAGTTAATTTCCGATTTTCAGGGGTTTATGTACGGATTAACACGATGCTTTCGAACCGCAAATTTTTGTCACTATTTGTCTCCTGCATTATTACTATTTGTTGTACCAAAAGAAAATTTGTCCAATATAACAGATACTTCAAGTGGTTCCGAACAACTTCCACTATTAAAAGAATGTAAATGTACCTGTCGATATGACAAATCATTCAATATTCAGTCAACAACAAATTGCGAACCTTCTCCTGGAGATGGTGTACGAGTGTTAGAAGAATGTATTTCCGCACAATATCTAAATTTTATGGAAAGAATTAATGCTGTTGCACTGCGTTCTGGACTTGTAGATTTCGGTACTCTTAAAGGATTTGAAGCTTATGTAACAGATGGGTCGAAGTTATCATCTATTATTCTTGACATAAGAAATTTAGAAAAGCGTGAAAAATGTGACAAAAAAGCGGGTATGAAATCTTTACCAGTTCAGTCTATTAAGGGCGATTTTATGTCGGATATAAAAAAGTGGCGGAGACCTATGTTGGGATTTAATTATGATGGAAACTTTCAGAACGTTGAGCCTATGGACATGTCTGTTTGCAAAGGTACTAAACCTGAACATTGGTGTCGCTCAGTTTTGTGTTGTCCAAAAGAAGTAGTTATAACTTCACAAGACTTTTTAAAGACCCTTCTTGACATTTCAGACATACACGTTGCGTTTTTGAACCCAGATGTTGTGTGTACAAGACGCCCCAGTAATGAAAGTGTATTTTTGGAACAACACGCACCTGAATTTATTACTTTTCAGAGAGCAAAAGTGAAATCAACACATCCTTACTACAAGAATTTAATACAATGTGGTGACCAATGTCGTCAAGTGTAAATCGCTAACAATTTGCCGTGAAAATCAAATTCTTTATTTCTTACAAAAAGAATAATAAAATTCATTACAATGTAGAAATGTTCCAACGTATGGTGGTTGCCTTTATTCTAAAAAAATATTTGGGTCATTTCTTCAATCTGTGTGCTTAGTTATTTATGTAATATGTAATTTGTCATATTATTGACGCTATTTACTGACCAAAATAATATTTATATGTAGTTTATTATAATATTATGTTTTAATTATATTTATAGTTTATTGATTATTTTACAAATAAATAATAAATACGTCACATTTATTACTATACTTCATTCATTCATTACTTTTATTAATTAAAACGGTTCTTAAAAATAATATCTGTATAATTTATGAATATAAATTGAATTTATTAATTCAATACATTGGATTGCAAAATAACTTAACTTTTTCTTTCATATTGACAGATACTTATCAACAAATTATTGCACGCACTTAAAACTTGTTAAATTACTTATGGTAAAATATCTCTTCGTATTTTATGAAATTCTTTACTCACAGTTTCTTGCATCTTCATAATATCTTCTCCTCGTTTCTTGTTTCTTTTAGATATTTCGTCCAACGCCTTAATATGATACTTTTTATTTTTTGTTTTATTTATTTCGCTTGATAGATTGATATATGTCTGGATTTTTTTACATTGTTTCATCTAGTTCTTCTATTTCATATCCCATATTTAACAACATTACGATTCGCTTCGGATGCATATATGCTTTCACTAGTTCTAATAAACCTTCGTCTTATCTATCGCCACATTTTGAACTATCTTCTTTACCACCTTCCTCTGCAAATCTTCTATGTCTCCCCCTTTCCCTCCCATCGCATTGTAAAATATCCGCCAATACTCCTCATGCTCCTTTGAATCTCTATCCGTCTCACATTTCGGATACTCAGCTTTATATTTATTCTCTAATGCTCGCGTCTCTAATCTTGCAACATCCCATAAGGTGCTCATTAGTTTTTCTTTTTCGTCCTTCTCCCATACATCCTCATCCTTAATATAAATTGAATTACGTTTCACATCTGTGCTATGTATCGGTCTTTTGGTTATATCCAACTCATTTAATTTGTCTATCATTAAACTTGATATCCCTTCCACATATCCTTTATTTCCCAACTTCTTTAGATCCATTATGGAAACCTCTATTGATTCTATGAAATCTTTCAAATTTATCGCATCTTTACAAGTCTCATTCAGAAAAAAATTAAGATTGAAATTGTTTGTATTGTTGATATTATTCGTTATATGATTGGTTCCATTTTGAATAACTTCAATCAGTTGCTTGTTACAGTTCATTAATTCATAAAACATTTCTTCAGTTATCTTTAGTCCTTCTTTTATATCTTTATCTACTTCAGTTTTATCGTTAAGTTCATATTCATCATCTTCAAATCCATTTTTATTTTCATATGTTTCATCACATTTATTTTTATGCCTCCATAATGTGGTTCTATTATTAAATATTTTACCACAAGAAGCACATTGAAAAATATACTTATTAGCTACTTTATGTTTTTTTGATTTAATATGTCTTTCATAATTGCATTTTATGTGTGTTTTATAATCGCATTCTTTACATTCAAAATATTTCATATTATATTATATAAATTTGATTTTATATTTTATTTGCCTAAATTATTTATCGCTTTTTGTTTCATATTTATCACATTTTGTTTCATTTTGTTTCATTTTGTTTCATTTTGATAAAATATGATGATAAATTATTTTAAACATCATTTTCAACATTACTGAAATACATCATAAAAAATCATTTATCGCTTATCGTTTTTTGTTTCATTTCACATTTTTTTTGATATTTTGACCGTATTTTTTACGGTCACATATGTTTCAACTATTTTTCATAATTGTGACTGTTATGGTAAGGATGTGATTTTTTTACACTTTTTTCAACATGTTTTTACAGAAATCTCAAAAATGGACATTTCTAAAATGTCCAAAAAACAATTTCTGAAACACTTTTGTATGTTTTGTTTTTAATATTATTGGTTCTTACTGTAAATATTAAAATATTATTTGTTTTATTTATTTCGCTTGATAGATTGATATATGTCTGGATTTTCTTTTACATTATATCATCTAGTTCTTCTATTTCATAAAATAACAATATAAAAAATAAAATTGCCTAAATAAGACAACAAATTTAAGCGCGTTATAAGAAAACGGAATGGAAAACAAAATGGAAATCGTAACTCAAAATCTCGCAAAAAAATAAGTTTATTTGAAATCTTTTTTGTCTTCTACTTTTTATATAATTTGAAACGCTCCTACGGAGCATAGATGGAACATCTGTTTCAAATTATAGGACTATTGTTTTTACCGTTCGTGTCCAAATTTACCGCTAGTTTGGGCGGAATATGTGTAATGGAAACAGCAATAATTTGTGGTGTTTTCTTTCTGTTGTAGTATTTTTGTTGTTCACATAATTATGTATGTGGAGTCATCTTTATCAGGTTTCAGGGGTCACATCATTATTATCTTCTATCTTCTCTTTTACTTTGTGAATCAAATCATAGTTTCTTCTTCCTGTTGATTTTTCAAAAAAAATGATTGAAAATGACAGTTTCGATACTGGCATAGATATAATGTTATTTGATATTGGAAGAATTATTGTTATTGATGATACCAGACAAGATGTCACTCAAATTCGAAGTCAAAGAGGAACCAGAGGTCCTTATTTACAAGCACACCAATTAGTAATGTCAAATATTGAAGCAATGAGCACCGATATATCTCGTGTGTTTGGGTTATCCTTCAGCAGTATTCTCCTTGGTTTGAACAATTCAGCAATCACTGCCCCAAATTCAACTATTTATTCATCAATGCTAAATTTGTTTTCATTAATGGACCAATGTGCGGTATTTGCGAATAATAAATTGGGTGAGATTGACCTTCCTGAGAACGCAGTATACTTTGGAAAAAATTCAAAAAGAACCGCAACAAGTATTGCAAATAGTGTACCTAATTCACAAGCTACACAAATCTTAAACTCGTTTGGTTATATTGAGAAAGGACGTGACCATGACGACAAGATTCAGCACGCGGACGAAGAAGATTGGCATCGTATTTTGACAATATTGAGAGGAAGAATAGTGCATCGACAAGCGTTGCTTTTCAAAAGTGATTTACAAAGTATATCAAGATTTATACAAGAAAGCGGATATAAAACGAACGAAAGAAATACGTATATTACCAATTTCAGTGATGTTAATGTGCAAGCTTTTGATTTCATGTGTTTCTTACTATTTGCTTCTGAGAAACTAACCTCGCTAATCCGATTGTGCCAATATTTGTAAACTGTACTGATATATTGACGGACTAAGCAATATGTGTATGTTTATGGTTTACATGTCATAACAATAATATAATGTTTCTTTATTTGTTGACATTAATATAAATTATTAATATTTTCTTTTTAATATATTTTAGGTATTCCTAAATTTGCCAATACTTTGCCAATACTTTTTATTTTTACAATAATCATTTTTTATTAAGTTTATGACATCATATATGGTATTAACTTTTTTGATTGTGAAATATTCTAAAAAATGCCAATACTTTTTGTATTAGCAAAGTATTAGCAAAGCAAATCATGCATAAATATCCAAAAATTAACAGTCACAAATATTTCAATCATTTTTCGGAATTGTGACTGTTATGGTAAGGATGTGATTTTTTTACACTTTTTTCAACAT
>Ga0233440_1004085_pt1 | contig 10501 bp, 9 predicted proteins | sample SI_123_September_5_FD_182791 | JGI IMG/M metagenome (GOLD analysis project Ga0233440, IMG submission 182791) | Seawater microbial communities from Saanich Inlet, British Columbia, Canada - SI_123_September2016_120_MG | ecosystem: Environmental > Aquatic > Marine > Inlet | place: Canada: British...
AGGCCGCTATTGAAGCCATGCGGGCATCGCAATCGCCAGGCTCAGGCACATTGCGCTGGCTGGCGATATGTTATGCCATGACGGACCAGATGGAAGAAGCAACCGCCGCCGCCAACGAGTATTTACGGCGACAGCCCAATTATGATTTTGAATTCCAGCTTTCCACGGAACCCTTTGCCCGCGAAGAAGACCGCAATCATTATATTGAAGCCATGACAAAAGCCGGGCTGGGTCCGAAAAATCCAGAATAATCCAAGATGATTCAGGATAAATTCAATTATTGTCCCATCAGCGCTATACTTGTACCGAGACCATAGATTTCAAGACTGTTCACCGCCTTGAATGATATTATATTGCCAGCTATGCACGCATAAATTAGAGATCTGACAGAAACCGTAATTTGCCGAGGTTGATATGGATATTCCTGTGAGTGGCTCAACGATTTTCGTTATCGTACTATTGCTGATGGCTATTGCCATCGTCTTCATGGGCGTCAAGGCCATCCCGCAAGGCTATCAATATACTGTTGAGCGATTTGGCCGTTATACCCGAACGCTGTCACCAGGCCTGCATCTGATCGTGCCCATTGTTGACCGCATTGGCGCCGAAATGAATATGATGGAACAGGTTGTTGATGTCCCGACCCAGGAAGTCATCACCAAGGACAACGCCATGGTCAGCGTCGATGGCGTACTGTTCTTTCAGGTGCTGGATGCCCCCAAAGCAGCCTACGAAGTCAGCCAGTTGGAAGTGGCCACCCTGAATTTGACCATGACCAATATCAGAACGGTTATGGGCGGCATGGATCTGGATGAATTGTTGTCGAAACGAGACGAGATCAATGCCCGGCTGCTGGATGTTGTGGACCGGGCGACCTCCCCCTGGGGGGTTAAGGTGACCCGTATCGAAATCAAGGACATCGCCCCACCGCGTGATCTGGTGGATGCCATGGCCCGACAAATGAAAGCCGAGCGCGATAAACGCGCCAATATCCTGGAAGCGGAAGGTTTCCGGGCCGCAGAAATTCTCAAAGCCGAGGGCGAAAAGCAGGCTGCCATTCTGGATTCCGAGGGTCGCAAGGAGGCGGCTTATCGCGACGCCGAAGCCCGCGAACGCCAGGCCGAAGCCGAAGGCAAAGCCACCAAATTGGTGTCCGACGCCATTTCCAGCGGCAATGTACAGGCCATCAATTATTTTGTCGCCCAGAAATATATTGATGCGCTGGGCGACATTGCTTCGGCGCGCAATTCAAAAGTCCTGCTGATGCCGCTGGAAGCCTCCAGTGTCATCGGGGCTGTGGGTGGTATCGCAGAAATTGCCCGTGAAGCTTTTGGCGGCGCCAACAAATCTTCTTCAGATCAGGCGGGCCGCATTCCTGATTCTGATTCGTGAACATCAATGTGACAGATGGGGTGTGACAGATGGACTTTGAACAAATCACGGCCCTGTTTGATCAACTCGGTTTCTGGACCTGGTGGATCGCCGCCGGCCTGCTGATCATTCTGGAAGCCGTAGTGCCCGGTGCGGTCTTTCTATGGCTGGGCATTTCTGGCGCTGCGGTCGGACTGATCGCCTGGCTGAACCCTGGCTTAAGCTGGGAAATTCAGACAGGTCTATTCGCTGTGTTATCCGTCGCCAGCATTGTTGTCTGGCGCAAATTTATCAAGACACGACCATCAGATACGGATCACCCTTCCTTGAATGAACGATCAAAGGATTTGATCGGGCGTGAGCTGACCTTGATGGAGCCATTGGAAAACGGCCAGGGCCGGACAAAAATCGGTGATTCAATCTGGCTGGTCGAAGGCCCTGATCTGGCGCAAGGCACCCGGGTCGTCGTCAAGGCCATTGACGGATCAACCTTGAGCGTGGAACCACTTTCAACAAATTCCTGACGACGCATACAGACAGGCAATTGAAACTGGCGTAAATTGAGCCAGGTTATTTATTATTATTGCAGCGTGTTCGGGCTAACCTGGACACACTTTGTATTTGGAGCGTGGAATGTCAGAATCAATTGTTGCCAAAAAAGGGTCCTATATGGTCGATGTCGAAGAAGGCAAGACCTATTTTTGGTGCGCCTGCGGTCGCAGTCAAAAACAGCCTTTTTGTGATGGTGCCCATAAAGATCACGGCATGTCTCCGGAAAAGTGGGTCGCCCCTGCCACCAAGACCGCGATGTTTTGTGGCTGCAAAAAAAGCGGCCGGGCTCCATTGTGCGATGGCACCCATAGCAAGCTCTGAATCATGAGCAAACAACTGCTGCATATGGTTCTGGGTGGACGTTTGACCGACGCCACCAGTACCGAGTTCGAAAACCTCGACGAAGTTGATATCGTTGGGGTCTTTCCAAACTACGATTCAGCCCACAAAGCCTGGCAGGCCAAAGCCTATGCCACAGTCGACGATGCCATGACGCGATACTTCATCGTGCACATGCATCGCCTGATGGACCCTGATCAAGACGAACACTAAGCCGTATTCAGTGCTGGTTGCTTAAGGTTATTCCGTTGTCGACGTCGTTGTTGTCGTGCTGCTGGAATCGTCGTCATCACCCAAAATGGCTGCAAGCCCCAGGGCGATTGCAGCCGCAAGCCCCATACCAATCGATGTTACGACTTTGGAATTAATTTTCCAGTCCTGGTCATTTTCTGTCTTGAGCAACTTGGCATAACGGCTGGTGCGGGCTACGGGTTTAACTGCCTTGCCCGCCGCCTTGTTAACCGCTGATTTCGCTTGGGGATTGTTGACGCGATCATAGGCTTCCATATGCGCAGCCATGTCGGTGACCAATGGTGGATAAGGAGCCGTCGTTTGGCCCTGCACACCAGTTGTCAGAATATTCGCTGCGATCAAAACCGCGGCCAGCCGCTTCAACATTATTAATATCACTTGTTTTTGAGACCCCAATTCAGCCTGACATCCCTCAATGCCTGACTGCCAGCAAATTGCCACAGTGGCGGGAAAGATTAAAGACATTTTCGCAATAAAGCTCTGCTTTGCTTGTTCCTTTAACATTGCGACCGCCCCCCTCTACCCCCTAGAGTCACCCAAACCGCAACCGACAGGCCGCCCATGACGAACAACACAGTATCCCTCGCCGACAAATATGATCTGAACAAAAAATCGGTTTTCATTACCGGTGTTCAGGCTTTGGTGCGGTTGTTGATGATGCAGGCAGAAAAAGACCGGGCTGCTGGTTTGAAGACGGCGGGCTTTGTTTCCGGCTATCGCGGTTCCCCCTTGGGATCCCTCGATTTTGCCCTGTGGAATGCCCGAAAAGAAATTGAAAATGCAGGCGTTCGTTTTCAACCGGGTCTGAATGAAGACCTGGCAGCCACGTCTGTCTGGGGCACCCAACAAAGCGATATTTTTGGTGACGCCAAATATGATGGTGTTTTTGGATTATGGTACGGCAAAAATCCGGGTGTGGATCGCAGCGGCGATGTCCTGAAACATGCCAACATGGCGGGCACCTCGAAAAATGGCGGTGTCCTTGCCATCAGTGGCGATGATCCAGGGGCCAGTTCGTCAACCATTCCCAACCAATGTGAGCAGGCCTATATCGGTGCCCTGATGCCGGTGCTGTATCCGGCCAACGTTGAAGAGGTAATGGAATTTGGCCTGATGGGCTTTGCCGCTTCCCGTTACAGCGGATTGTGGGTCGGTATGAAAACCGTTGCCGATACCCTGGAGACCACAGCAAGCATAGATTTGCCCGCCGCATTACCCGACATCAAAATGCCCGACTTCGACATACCCGAAGAAGGTGTGCACGGTCGCTGGCCGGATAATCGCTGGAGCCAGGATCACCGCACGCAAAATATCAAATTGCCAGCCTTTGCAGCTTTTGCATGCGCCAATCCCTTCGACCGGGTGTCGCACCTGGCCCGCCAGCCGCGCTTTGGTATTGCAGCTGCCGGTAAATCCTGGCTGGATGTCTGTCAGGCGCTGGAAGATCTGGGCATCGACCAGGCTCTGGCGGAGGAACTTGGTCTTTCGGTCTACAAGATCGGGCTGGTTTGGCCACTGGAAACATCCGGCGCGGAGGCTTTTGCCAGCGGGCTTGAGGAATTGTTCGTGGTCGAAGAACGACGATCCGTCATTGAAGCCCAGTTCAAGGATTTAACCTTCCACTGGCCCGAAGTGCTACGCCCGCGCATCGTCGGAAAAACAGATCAAAACGACGTACCACTATTGCCGTCTACCGGCGAGACCAGCGCCAGACAACTGGCCCAGCTGATCGGTGCGCGCCTGGTCAAACTAACCGATAACACCGCGATCAAGGAGAGTTTGCAGCGCCTGGATGGCGAGGCCAGCAAGGTCCAGACAAAATCCATTCAGACCATGCGCACACCTTACTTTTGTGCCGGCTGCCCCCATGCACGATCAACCCGTCTACCGGATGGATCACGGGCCATGGCGGGGATCGGTTGTCATTCCCTGTCCATGTGGGTGCCCGGATCAAACACCTTGACGCTGTGTCAGATGGGCGGTGAAGGGGCCACGTGGATCGGCCTTGAGCCCTATGTCAAAAGTGAGCACATCTTCCAGAATATGGGCGATGGCACCTATTATCATTCCGGCCTGCTGGCCATTCGTGCCGCCATCGCGGCCGACTCAAACATCACCTATAAAATTCTCTACAACAGTGCCGTTGCCATGACCGGTGGTCAACCCGTTGAGGGCGCGCCCGACGTGCACGCTATTGCCTGGCAGATGTATGGTGAAGGCGTGCGCAAGATTAGCGTGGTGGCCGAAAATCCGGAACGTCACAACGCCGATAATTTTCCACCCAACGTTCCTTTTCGGGGGCGCGACGATATGGATAGCGTCATGCGTGAATGCCGGGAAACAAAGGGTGTTTCCATCATTCTGTTTGACCAACAATGCGCCACCGAAAAACGCCGCGACCGCAAACGCCAGCCGGATTTTTTTAACGCCCCGCGTGTTGTCATCAATGATCTGGTTTGTGAAGGTTGCGGTGATTGTTCCGCCAAATCACGCTGTGTCGCGGTCCACCTGAAAGACACAGCCCTGGGCCCCAAGCGCCTGATAGATCAATCGACCTGCAATATGGACCAGGCCTGTACCGATGGCTTTTGCCCCAGCTTTGTCACCCTTGACGGGGCCACCTTGCGCAAGCCAAACCCGGTCAGCGATGTGCGTCCATGCGAAGATATTCCGTCGCCAACGATTGTTGAACTGGATGGTGTTTACGACATGGTTATTGCCGGTGTCGGCGGCACTGGTCTGATTACGATTGGTGCCATCATTGGTATGGCGGCCCATATGGAAGGCGTGCCCTGTTCGATCCTTGATAATACAGGCCTTGCCCGTAAAGGCGGCGGGGTGACAACCCATGTCCGACTGGGCAATGACACCGCCCCCATTCATGCCGCGCGCATCGCTGAAGGCCGGGCCCGCCTGGTGCTGGGCGGCGATGTCATTGTCGCCAGCGGCGGTGACGTTCTGTCCCGCGTCCACCTGAACGGGGCAACCGCCATCATCAACAGCCATCGCCAGCCAACCTCTGCCCACGCCCTTAACCCCGACATGCCCTTCCCGGCGGCAGAGGGTGAAGGCCTGCTGGCGGAAACCTTTGGTACCGCCGGTTTAGTGTTAAAGGATGTAACGCAAATCGCCGAAGGGCTTTTTGGTGATGGCATCTATGCCAACATGTTGCTGCTGGGCATGGCCTTTCAGCGCGGCACAATCCCGCTGGCGGCGACCTCACTGGCAAGCGCCATTGAGTTGAACGGTATCGCTGTTGCCAACAATCTTGATGTCTTCCAATGGGGCCGACAATTGATTGCTGATGAATCCAGCGTTTTACAGGCCGCCGGGCTTGGCCGTCATGATCCGGAACTGAAAACCCTGGAAACCCTGGAAGGCCTGAGGACTTATCGGGAAAGATTTTTGACCGATTACCAGGATCAAACACTGGCAGCACGTTATCGCCAACTAGTAGACAAGGCGGAAGCTGCCGAAAATTTGGCCATTGGTAAAACGGCTGAATTCACTGAGGCCGTCGTGCTGGGTTATTTCAAACTTCTGGCCTACAAAGATGAATATGAAGTCGCGCGCCTGTTAAGCCATCCGGATTTTCTGCAAGGCCTGAAAGACCAGTTCAACGGCGCAGCGAAAATCACTTTTCATTTGGCACCGCCGGTCTTGGCCCCTCCAGGCAATGCCAGCGGCAAACGAAAGTTTGGTGCCTGGATAATCCCGGTCTTTCGCTTGCTGGCCAAATTCAAAACTTTGCGCGGCACTGCCCTTGATCCCTTTGGCTATTTGCAGGAACGTCGCGATGAGCGCGCTTTGATCCGTGAATATGAAGACAATGTCGCCACCTTGATCAACAGCCTGACAACCGAGAATATAGAAACGGCCACCGCCATTGCCAACCTGCCTCTGGACATCCGGGGCTATGGTCACGTCAAACAACAGGCCATGGAAGTGGCTGCAAACAAACTTGCTGCCTTGCTGGCAGCGTTAAATTCAGGAACAAGGAAAGCCGCATGACGATCGCCTGGTTTTTGACCTTCAATGGTCCCGAAGACAAACGGCCTGAAATGGCTACCTGGTTCAGCGACAACGCCCTTGCAGCCATCAAGGGCCAGCCTGGCGTCAGCAAGGTCGATGTGTTTACAGCAGAGAGAGGATCAGACCCATTCAATGATGACGGGGCCGGGCCTTTGCTGATGGTGCAGACGGACTTCGAAAATGTCACGGACCTTGAGCAACTGTTGGCCACGCCAGGCATGGGGGCGGGTTTTCTGTTTCATCCCGACAAGTTGCCGACAGGCTGCAAAGTTGTTCAAGGCGCCTATCAGGTCATCGATCAGGTCGTTGACGGCCAGACGGAAGTGCAACCGCGCACCGCAGCCTTGTCATACGCCGTTCGATATTATCGCCCGGCTGAGAACGAAAAAGAATTCACTGACTTTTATGTCGCACATCATCCGAAAGTCGAAGCAAAATTTCCGGGGATCAAGAACATCTATTGTTATTTGCCAATCCCTTGGGAAAATCCGACGGCGACCGCTATCGAAGACTGCATGATTGGCAACGAAGTGGTGTTTGAGTCGCTGGACGACTTCAACGCAGCCATGAAATCTGATGTACGTTTGCTGATGCGCGACGACTTTGCAAAGTTCCCAAACTTCAGTGGACCGCACACGCATTATGCCATGTTGCGAAAACAGGTCTTCACGGTCTGATTTGATATGTCTGGAAAGCTCCTGACCGCGTACCGACGCCGCAAGACCCTTGTACGTGGCTGCAAGGTCAGCGTTGTGGTTGGCAGCCTGTTATTGCTGATCAATCAGGGACCTGACATTTATGAAGGTACCTGGCCTGCGTGGTGGCAAATTATCCTGACCTATATCGTACCGTTTCTGGTGTCGACCCTTTCAGCCGCCATGGCCGAAGCGCATCACGCAAAACTTCCACGCGACGACTGAGTTCCCCTAGCCGCCACCCAGGAAGGGTAGCCACAGAGCGATAGACGGGAAGATCACGATCAAGGCCACCAACAGCATGGCACACATCATAAACGGCAGTGCAGCCATGCAAATTTCGCTGAAACGCGTACCCGGTGGGGCCACACCCTGCATGACAAACAATAACAAGCCGAAGGGGGGCGTGGTAAAGCTGATCTCCATGGCCAGCAACATGATCACGGCAAACCAGATCATTTGCATGTTCATGGGCATGCCAAAGTCGATGCCCTGAACAATGGGAAAGAAGATTGGCACGGTCAGCAGCATCATGGCGAACTGATCCATAAACATGCCCAACAACAACAGCACCCCGAACATGATCACCAACAAGGCATAGCCGGAGACATCAAAGCTGGTGACCCATTCAATCAGCGACACACTGGCTTGTGAGGCGGCCAGCACGTTACTGAACAAAGACGAGCCGAACAGAATGAAAATGGCAATGACGGTCACACGACCCGCCCCCCACATGGAACGCCACAGGGCCCTGCCAAACTGGGGCCAAAAGGCTTTGGCGGCGGCCACATCCCCGCGCAGCAAGGGCACAATAAAAAGATAGATGATCGACAGCAGGATCACGCCGAGAGAGCCATAAGCCGCAGATTCAGACGGCGTCGCGATGCCGAACATGATCAATAAAATGACCATTACAATGACCGAAATCATTGGCACAACATCGGTCATGACCAATGCGAGGCGTTTGGCCAGGGGCACCTGAACAACGTCATAGGCCGGTGCGGCGTCTTTATCCAGGGTTGCCTGGACAAAAATGAGGACGATATAAAAGCTGGCCAGGATAAGGCCGGGGATAATGCCGGCGATCAACAAGCGACCGATATCAAGTTCCGCCAATGTGCCCAGCAACACGGCCAGGGCCGAGGGCGGGATCAACATGGCGAGGCCACCGGTGCCCAGGATCGGCCCGATGGACATCTTTTTCTTGTAACCGCGTTCTGACATCTCCGGGATCATCAAAGTACCCAGAAGTGCGGTACTGCCCATAGAAGATCCGGACAGGGTGGCAAACACTGTGCCACCGGCCACCGTCACATAAGAAAGGCGAGCGGGCACCCGGCCCATCAATTGTTCAACCGCATTGAACATTTTGTTGGCGAGGCCGGTGTGAAAAAACATCTCCCCCATCAACAAAAACATCGGGATTGGTACGATGGCAAAGATGGTTATGTTGGCAAAGGCGTTATCCGTCAGCTGGTGAATACCTTCCAGCATATTGATGTCGAGATCACCAAACCGGCCAAACAGAACAACGGCGGCAACCGTATTGACCAGGATGAAAGCCAGACCCACCGGCAGTCCAATGAACATTAAAAACAAGATAGAGCCCAGCAAAAGTGCCAGCGTCCAGTACCACTCCATTATTGGCCCCCGGCTTTTGATGAGGTTGATTGCTCGGCAATCAGAGTGCGTTTGGTTTCTTCCAGTTCAGCCCGGTCACTGGCAACACCGGCCAGGCCCGTATGCATGGGTTCAGCAGTGAAAACAAAGCGCAGAAATTCAATGCTCATCAACAAAAATCCGATAGGGAAAATAGCCGTACTTACCCACAGGCGTAAATCGAACTGGGCCCTGAGTTCGTCAAAGGCCATGGGGTCATCCCATTGTTCGAGGAAAATCCGGAAGGTATACCAGGCCCAGATCAAACAGACAGCAGCACCGGTCAGGCAAATAAGACGCGACAACAAAATGCGTACCTTGTCGGGCACGGCGGCTGTCAGCATCTCAATATAGACATGGCTGCGCGTGCGAATCAGCCACGGCGAGCCCAAAAACATGATGTAAAGAAAGCCATATTCAATGAAGGTAAAAGTCATTGGATTATAGGACCAGCCCATGGCCCGACTGGTGGTCATGTAAATAATAGCCACCATGATCAATCCAACATACAGGGAGGCCAGCGCCATCAGGCACCACAGGAACTTCTCCCAGATACGATCAACCAAACTCAACATATTCAGATTTTCCGTCGTTCCCGCAAGTCGTTCCGGCAACAAGAGACGCCCGCCGAATATTCGGCGGACGTCTTTAATCTTATTGCTGGAATGCAGCGCGTAGTTTACTCACACTCGACTTGTCACGACCTGCCTTGCCAAGACGCCCGTCCATGCGGTCATAAGCCGAATCAATGGCCATCTTGAGGAACTTATCTGCGGCCGGAACAGCATGGAACTTCATGCCTTCCTTCATCAGCGTTGCTTTTTCAACGCCGGCCATACCAGACAAAATGTAATAATTCAGCGCTTCAAACTCGATAACGGCGCCCTGAATGATTTTTTGGGCCGCCGGGCTGAGTTTATTCCATTTATCCAGGTTCATCATCCAGCCAATATCCGTCTGATAAAATTCCTCGGCGACAGCATGACGCAGGAATTTATCCCACTTCAGACCTTGCAGGCCCAAAGTTGCCCAGGCACTGGAGTCAACAACACCTTTTTCCAGAGCCGAGAACACGGCGGAAGATGGCAAGTTGTGCGTGGTGGCCTTCAAGGCTTTAAGGAAAGCACCGTAGATCGGGTTGTCACGCATTTTGACACCGGCAAAGTCAGGCAAGCCATCGCTGCCAAATTTCGGCGCATCTTTCATATAGATCCGAAAACGGTTGCCCGATGAAGTCCAGCCCAGATATTTGGTGTTGAAGTGCTTCTGGTGCAGGCCATCAATAATGGCGGTACCGCCTGCAGCACGGGCTTGCATAGCAGAAGACGAGGCTGTCGATATGGCTTCATTTTCAGGAATGGCACGGGCATAAAACGCCGCCGGTGTGCAAACCAGATCAACACGGCCCTTGCTGACAGCTGTTGGCTGTTGGAACATCTTGATGGAGTTGAAAGGCAGCATTTCGATATTGACGACACCTTTGCCGCGCTGGTTGATCACAGCAACCAGGTTCAGGCAGTTCTTGGTATATTGCAAGAAACCCGGGAACGGGTGGATCATGGTCAATTTTGTTTCGGCGGCCTGGGTCATGCTGGCGAACG
>Ga0233440_1004087_pt1 | contig 10497 bp, 6 predicted proteins | sample SI_123_September_5_FD_182791 | JGI IMG/M metagenome (GOLD analysis project Ga0233440, IMG submission 182791) | Seawater microbial communities from Saanich Inlet, British Columbia, Canada - SI_123_September2016_120_MG | ecosystem: Environmental > Aquatic > Marine > Inlet | place: Canada: British...
TTCAAAAATTCGTTTTATGATTGTTGTGCCAATAGCGCTTTTACTAATATTTCTTATGCTGTTCTTCAGCCTGAAAAATCTTGTTGATGTATTAATTATTTATACAGGGATTCCATTTGCGTTCATAGGTGGTGTTTTTGCTCTATGGGGACGAGGTATGCCTTTTAGTGTAAGTGCCGCTGTTGGTTTTATTGCCTTAAGTGGTATTGCCGTTCTTAACGGTCAGATTCTGGTATCCACTATCAGGATGTTAAGGGAGGATGGTCTCGTTTTAGGAGAAGCGGTTAAGGGAGCAGCGAAACAACGTCTACTTCCGGTAATGGCAACTGCTATAACTGATGCGATAGGTTTTATGCCAATGGCTATTTCAACTGGTGTTGGTGCCGAAGTTCAGCGTCCACTTGCTACAGTTGTAATTGGTGGCGTAATTACTTGCACGTTGCTAACCTTGTTCGTACTTCCGGCATTGTATATTTCTATCGGAAAGCAAAGAGTTGTTTCATAGCCACTCTTGCAATGTAATAGAGAAAATTCAAAAACACTTTTTTTGTCAGGGGTGGGTTCGGGCTAATTCCTTGCTGATTGGATGTGACTGATCTTGGATGGACAGGTCATTCTGCTGAACTGCCGTAAATCACGCAAGTTGATTAATCTGAAACTCATAAATCATTAATAAATTATTTAAATTGACAAAATCCTTCCTTATGCTATTTTTGAATAATTAATTTTTTTTAGATCACAGTCACTCATTAAATATGTTTAAGAAAACAATCAAGAACAGATGCTATGTGATCCTGATATTGTTCGCATTTTGTTTATCAAGTGCGACTTTAGGCAGTACTCTGCTATTTGGATCTGATGCACATTTTCATCAAGATAATGTGCATGTTCATCATACTGAGAAGGATCATGGTCTTGGCGGGTCAGACCATAAAGACGCAGACATAATCATGTATCTTGATTATGTTATGGTTAATTCCTCTAATCAGGTTAACATTTTTTCCTGCCACAATTCTTTTTCACATTCTTATAATTCACCGACTTACTCTTATAATTTGGTTAACATCCATTCTGTATTTTCTCATTATTCAAACAAGTGTAGGTACTGCACTCATGATCTGTATCAACTCAAATCAGCATATCTGATTTAGGCAATTCATTCTGCCATTCTCTGCTTTTTCGAATTCATTACTTACACGATCCATTTAATCTGATGGTATCTGTCCATTCATTCTTACTCCAGACTGAAGATGTTTTGCAGTAAGGGTATTAGGTCTATTTGTGATGATGACCACAAGCAGAGGCGTCAAATCAACGACATATACACAGCTTTTATACACACTTTTTTTCTATTATTAACAAGAGGTAATTGCCATGACCATGCAAAAATTATTATGCTTATCCATACTTATGCTCTCAGTATGTTATGTTGCGATATGTTCTGATAGGGCCTTGTTGCAGTCTCATGCACAGGAATCAAATACAGAAAATGAATATCTCACACTGGAAGAAGCAGTAGAGATTGCCATTAATAATAATCCATTAATAAAGTCCAAAAAACATAATGTAGGAATATATGAAGGAAGAATAAAACAGGCAGGACTGCTGCCAAATCCTGAGATTGAATTTTTCACACAGGAGACTCCGACTAATAACATAGGTTTTGATCAGAGCCAAAACTCTATTGCCTTATTCCAGAAGCTGGAAACAGGAGGAAAGAGGAAACTGAGAGTTAAAGCAGCCGAAAAAGAAAAGAAGGTAATGGAAATGGATCTTCAGACTACAGTAGCTGATATTACAGCAAAGGTTAAAAAGGCTTATTTTAACGTGCTCACAACTCAGGATGAATTAAAATTTGCAAAAGAAACTTTAACAATCGCAAAGAGCTTGATGTCTATTTCAAGTGAAAGATTTGAAAAAGGAGATATTGCAAGAATTGACGTACTCAAAGCTGAGATAGAATTATCCAATTCTAAAATGAGGGTACAGGAATCTGAAAGAGAAAATCTTAATTCAGCAAAAATGTTACAGACCGTCATGGGTGTACCAGATATTGTTTTAAGCAACCTGTTGCCAGTTTCAACTGCCGATATACCCTTACTAAAACTGGACAAACTAAATGATTTGCTTTTAGACAACCATCCCGCACTGAAAGCACGGAAGAAGGTTGTGGATCTCTCACTAATAAAGATTACCGAGGCGAAGAGAATGGCTATCCCTGATATTAATGCGACTATTGGATACAAGAGGCTCTCTGCAGCGGATATCAATACTGTTCAGGCTGGAATAGAAATTCCTTTACCGATTTTCAACAGAAATCAGGGTAAGATTATTGAAGCCAGAGCATTGTCCCATAAGGCAATCGATGATGTAGAGATTGTTAGAAATGAATTGCTACTTCAATTGAGCAATTCATTTTCTTTATATATTTCAACCCGTGAACAGGTTCGTTTCTTCGTCAATACTATAATACCAAAGGCAGAAGAATCCTTAAAGATAGAGAGACAGGGATATGAGCATGGTGAATTCGATTATCTTGAGGTGTTGGATGCACAGAGGACATTAGCAAACACAAGAATTTCATATTTGAAGATTTCAAATGAACTTTTTTCTTCAATAACTGAAATAGAAAAGCTTGTTGGAGTGAAGATATCTGACATTAAATAATTTAATATTTACCACTGAAAATCACTATAAAATTAAAAACATTTTTACACGAGGATATTTACATGAGAAGAACCTCTATTTATTTTCAGCTTTGTAGAGTTAAGTATTTGCGTATTCGCAAGCAAATTATTAACCATTTAAAATCACTCACTATGGACAAAGCAATTATTTCATTCGTCATCATTACAGTCTTATTATCAAGTTGCAATAATGACGTCCATAATCACGCGAATAGCGAACACGAACGCCCACACGGAGATGAAACACATACAAGTGTTGAGATTGAACCGCTAGCTTACACTCTCTACACAGAAAAAACGGAGCTATTTGTAGAGTTTAAGCTTTTGATTGTAGGAAAAGTTTCAAAGTTCGCTGCCCACTTTACCCAATTAGGCGAAAGCTTCAAAGCAGTTACAAAAGGTTCCGTAACAGTCAGCCTGATTGGAAACAAGAAACAATCACCTGATAGAGCCCAAAAGCCATCATCTCCAGGCATATTTCGATTGGCTTTGAGTCCAGAAAATTCCGGTACATATCAGTTGGTTTTTGATATTCAGACTAAAGAATTTATTGACAGAATCATTATCGAAAACATTACTGTTTATCCTGATACAAAAACTGCATTGGCGAACCAACAAGAACAAATAATCGAAGAAGAATTGGTTTATTTAAAAGAACAGGCATGGAAGATTGATTTTGCCAATATGGAAGTAAAAAAACAGCCATTTACTGAAATTATCAAAACTACTGGACAAATCTTATCTACACATGAAGACGAGGTAATTATAACAGCAAAAAGCAGTGGTATCATAACATTTGGAAAAAATAAAAAACTGATTGGTTCTGCTGTAGATTCTGGTGAGACCGTCTTTATAATTTCAGGAGCCGGTTTAACAGAAGACAATTTAGACGCTAAATACAAGGAAGCAAAAAACAACTATGAAAAAAGCAAAATAGATTTTGAAAGAGCCAAAGGCTTGTTAGAAAACAATATCATTTCACAAAAACGTTTTCAGGAAACACAGCTCCGATACAAAAATGCTCAAACTACTTTTAACACTATTGAAAAAAACTATACTACTGGTGGGCACAAAATCACGTCGCCAATACACGGGTTTATAAAAAATGTGATGATAAGCGAAGGAGAGTATGTTGAAATTGGGCAATCCATAGCCAGTGTTTCACAAAACCTCAAACTCATTTTAAAAGCCGAAGTGCCTCAAAAGTATTTCTCAAAACTAAATAACATTACATCAGCGAATTTCGTAACCGCCTATGACAGTAAAATATACAGCACCGATAGCTTAAATGGCAAACTCATCTCATATGGGAAAAGCACAGTCAATAACGCTTATTATATTCCTGTAAATTTCGAGATTAACAATAATGGAGAAATTATTCCCGGTTCGTTTGTAGAAGTTTTATTAAAAACAAATGTGATTAAAGAAGCGTTAGTAATACCATACTCAGCGCTTATAGAAGAACAGGGCAATTATTTTGCTTATGTGCAAACATCAGGCGAAGGGTTCCAAAAGCGTAAATTAGAAATCGGCGCCAATGATGGTATGAATGTACAAGTATTAGCAGGTATAAAGGAAGGTGAAAGAGTGGTCATTAAGGGGGGCTACCAAATAAAATTAGCAACAATGTCAGGTAAAATGCCTGCTCATGGACACGAACACTAATGAAGGAAAATTATGATAAATAAAATTATACAATACGCCTTACATAATCGCCTAATGATTATCGTGGCATCTGTGCTGCTTTTGATAGCAGGTATTTACACGGCTTCCAAAATGGAAGTTGATGTATTTCCTGACCTTACTGCGCCAACAGTTGTAGTGTTAACTGAAGCGCACGGAATGGCTCCGGAAGAAGCCGAAAAATTAGTAACTTTTCAGATTGAAACGGCAGTCAATGGCGCCACCAATGTACGTCGTGTAAGGTCATCATCTGCGGCTGGAATATCAATTGTTTGGATAGAGTTTGAGTGGGGAACAGATATTTTCAAGGCCCGGCAAATAGTTAGTGAGAAGCTAACAGCCATTGCCGAAAAGCTACCGCTGGGCGTTGGAAACCCGACACTTGCCCCTCAATCATCTATCATGGGCGAAATTATGCTCATTAGTTTATCATCAGATAGCACAACCCCAATGGATTTAAGAACAATTGCTGACTGGAATATTCGACCAAGATTATTGGCAACAGGAGGTGTGTCGCAGGTCATAGTGATTGGTGGAGAATACAAGCAATACCAAATACTTGCGTCACCTCAAAAAATGAAATATTACAATATTTCTTTAAACGAATTGCTCAAAGCAAGTGAAGAAAGCAACCTTAATGCTTCGGGTGGTTTTATGAATGAATTTGGTAATGAATACATCATAAGAGGTCTTGGAAGAACAAACAAAGTGGAAGAAATAGGCAATACTGTAATCAAGGTTGTCAATAATGTTCCGATAAAAATAGAGGATGTTGCAGAGGTTAACATTGGTGGAGCAATCCCTAAAATTGGAGACGGTTCACTTAGAGCAAGTCCGGCAATTATTATGACCGTAGCAAAACAGCCGGGAACTAACACCCTGGAACTAACAAAAAAAATTGATAATGAGATTATAGAGATTGCCAAAACCCTGCCTTCTGACATTAAAATCAACACCAAAATATTTCGTCAAGCTTATTTTATTCAGGCATCTATAAGCAATATTCAAAAAGCGCTGATAGAGGGTTCAATCTTTGTAGTTATCATTATGTTCCTGTTCTTAATGAACTTCCGAACTACCATTATTTCTATTGTTGCCATTCCCCTCTCACTTATAGTTTCAATCATTATCCTTAAATTTTTAGGCTTAACCATCAATACCATGTCTCTCGGTGGAATGGCAATAGCCATTGGTTCTTTGGTAGATGATGCAGTTATTGATGTGGAAAACGTCTTTAAACGTCTAAGGGAAAATGCACAAAAAAGTATTGAAGTACGAAAAAACACACTTGTTGTAGTTTATGATGCTTCAAAAGAGATTCGGTCTTCAATCTTTAAGGCGACCCTTATTATCATCGTTGCATTTATCCCTTTGTTTTTTCTTAGCGGGATGGAGGGGAGAATGCTACGGCCGCTTGGAATCTCCTTTATTGTTTCTCTATTTGCATCCCTAATGGTTGCAGTAACACTTACCCCTGTGCTTTGCAGTTTTATGCTTACCAATGATAAAATGCTTTTAAATCAGGCAAAAGGAAGTTGGTTAGAAAGATGGCTTAAAAAATACTATAATTCAGCTTTAGCAAGAGTAATGAAGTTTAAGAAAATAGTGCTAAGCTTATCCATTGTATTATTCCTTGTAGTTGGCTTTCTGATGTTTGGTTTGGGAAGAAGTTTCCTTCCAGAATTTAACGAAGGTACTTTAACGGTAAGTGCAGTTAGTATGCCGGGCATATCACTTGAAGAATCAAATAAGATTGGAAACAGGATTGAAAATATCCTGCTGTCGGTTCACGAAATCTCAATTACTTCACGCAGAACAGGAAGAGCTGAATTAGACGAACATGCACAAGGTGTAAATGCTGCTGAAATTGATGCTCCCTTTGTTCTGACAGAAAGAAGCAAGGAAGAATTTATGAAGGAAGTTCGAGAAAACTTAAGTGCTGTTTCTGAAGCGAACATTACCATCGGGCAACCTATAGGACACCGTATTGACCATATGCTTTCAGGTACAAGAGCCAACATAGCCATTAAACTTTTTGGGTCAGACTTATCCAAAATGTTTTCTCTCGCCAATCAAATAAAGCGAAACATTGAAGGCATAGAAGGGCTTGTGGATATCAGTGTAGAGCAGCAAATAGAAATTCCACAAGTACAAATAAAAGCAAAAAGAAATATGCTTGCTAAGTATGGTATTTCTATCGGCCAATTTACCGAATTTATTGATGTTGCCTTTGCAGGAGAAAAGGTATCTCAGGTTTTTGAAAGCAACAAAAGTTTTGATCTGGTATTACGATTTAATGATGAAAACAGGGGCAAAATAGAAAATATCCGTAATGTCTTAATTGATACTAATATTAAACCGACACAACTAACAACTAACAACTCCACTCTCAAAATCCCTTTACATTATGTAGCTGATATTGTTTCAACAACAGGTCCCAACACTATTAACCGGGAAAATGTACAGCGAAAAATTGTGGTTTCAGCCAATGTAGCCGGGCGTGATTTGAAAAGCGTAGTAAATCAGATCAAAGAAAATGTAGATGATAATGTTCAGTTGCCGGAAAACTACCGGATTCAATACGGCGGACAATTTGAAAGTGAAGCAAAGGCATCGAGAATATTATTCTTCACCTCTTTAATGTCTCTGCTTATCATATTCCTTTTGCTTTATCAGGAATTTAAAAATATCAAGTTTGCTGGAATTGTTTTTCTCAATTTACCTCTGGCGCTGATAGGTGGAGTCTTAAGCATTTGGTTTACATCAGGAATAATAAGTATTCCTTCTATTATTGGATTTATTACTCTGTTTGGAATAGCAACACGTAACGGGATATTATTGGTTTCACGTTATCAGGTATTGCAGAGTCAAGGTGTCGCTTTGTATGAAACAGTTATTAAAGGCTCTTTAGATAGACTAAACCCAATTCTAATGACTGCCTTAACTACTGCTTTGGCACTAATTCCATTAGCAATGACAGGTGACTTGCCTGGAAACGAAATACAGAGTCCAATGGCAAAAGTGATATTAGGAGGCTTACTCAGCTCAACCCTTTTAAATATATTCATCGTTCCTGTTGTTTTCTACATTTCAAATGTTAAAAAACTACGAGGCTAATTTCTTGTTGATTGGATGTGTTTTATCTTTGATGGGCAGGTCATCCTGCTGAATCGACGTAAATCACGCAAGCGCTCTTCATGTGAAAGGCGGTCAATCTGTTCTGTATACATCATGCCGAATTTCCCGGCATCTTCATATCTTTTTCTTTCTAATGTATCCTCAATGTCAAATTTCCGTTTATAAAAGAGATGATGTCTTATATATTCTCTGTCAAACTTACTCAACTTTAATGATCTGTTTTGCAATGCAACGAAATATTTTAATACCAGGTATTTAGTTACATTCGCCTGTAATTCCAGTTCGAGAAGGCTGAAAGGGCGATTCGATTTATAGTTCTGAGCTATAAACAGGAAATGATCCAGCTCTTCGATAAAGCTTGCACACAGATCAATGTTCTCATCATGTATGCCAAGCCTCGGGTCGTTATCTTCCAATTCTCTGATTAATGAGTCCGGGTAATAAATACTTACTTTAAGCGTATCTCCGGCATCTCTCAGTAAAACCCTTGCTCCCGAATGACTATTGACAACTGTTCTGATTTCCTCCTTTGCATAGAACTCCTCGTAACCTTTGTCACCAATAATATATTGTTCAATATTGGTAATCCCCGTATCCAGTGCATAGGTCTTTTCTATCTTCTTTTGTAGTTCCTTTATCAATGGATGTCTAATTTTCATTATTATCCGGTGTGGAAAAATAGTTATTTTTTAGGTACTTTAGTCCATTAAGACTTTTCAAATCTGGTTGCGGTTATGACACGCTATGCAAGTACTGCCTTTGCAGGGTGAAGATATTCTCTGTTCATAAAACTGAGAACTTGCGCAACTGCCTCAAAGCCTTCTGATAGTTGTGATAGTGTGCCTGTAAGCCTGTTTTTCCTTGCGTTGGTATGTCCTGATGCAAGGCCGTAATATGTTTTCCCGTAACCTACATAATACTGTTTATCAACAGGTCTTCGTTTGTATTCATATCTGTACTTAATATACTCCGGAATCATTCCTGCCAGAAAGAGGGTATAATTACCGATGTGACAGTAAATGTGAAATTTTTCAATGTTATCAGAATGTAGAGAATCGGTAATCATGTCTACTATATATTGATGTGATATTTTCTCATCATCTCCTATGCTGAACAGTTTTGAACTCTCTATAAACTGTGCCAACATGTTTGCAATATAGTTTGAAACATGAGTGTCTTCAAGTAGACTCATAAGCCTCTCTTTATTCCACGGAATAACTGGCTCCATGCTGTTTAATGCATCTATCGCCTTTTCAATAAATTTTACATCTTTTCTTTTTTCTTTAAATGCCCTTCTCAAAAGTAACGAAAACAAGAAATATGGGGATATAGCCAGAATACGTTCCGTACAACTCATCACTTTATTGAATACTCTGTCACTGTCGATCATTTTAGCGATTACATCTTCATCTCCGTTTATCAATCTTGCAATATTTTTGTAATCATTCCGCTTGGTCACATAGCTTTCAATAAGGAAAAGGAGGTCTTTGTCTGATAGTCCCTGTAAGCTCTCTTTTTGAAGTTCCTTAACAGCTTCGTCTCTCTCCATTGTTTTCTCCCTAATAAATTAAAAAGTTTACCTTTAGGAAATCGAACTCTACTCAATACTTCAAAGCTTGGATTATATCTACTTATACAAACAAGTCACATAGAATTGGTTTGAAATTTACAAGGAATTAAATCGCAACAATTGTACCAAAAGAGCGCAGTAATCTGCTTTTTGTAAATTACTATAAATTAGTAAGTTACGGTATTTTTATATTTATACATTTAATTTTAAAAAAATTTTGGTAAGTAAATTTTGCACAAAGAGACCATTTTTAGTAACAAAACAGCTTATTCTGGCTAATCTGAAAAAAATAGTTGTAAATTTAAGGTCCATTGCTATATGATGAATAGCTTGCAAAAAAATGAACTCTTTAAGTATGCCAAGCAAACATTAGTAGTATCCACTCTTTTTGAACTCTTTATTTGTAACTTTTATTAAAGGAATATGATATGACTACCCTTACGTTAGATTACAAGGTTGCCGACATAAACCTGGCGGAATGGGGACGTCGTGAAACTACCCTTGCCGAAGGTGAAATGCCCGGTTTAATGAATCTTAGAAAAAAATATGCGAAAGAGCAGCCCCTCAAGGGAGCTAGAATTATCGGCTGTATTCACATGACAATACAAACGGCCGTATTGATAGAAACACTTGTCGCTTTAGGGGCGGAAGTCCGTTGGTCTTCATGTAACATTTTTTCCACACAAGACCACGCAGCTGCGGCTATGGCTGCTGCCGGTGTAGCGGTATATGCATGGAAGGGTCAGACAGAAGAGGAAAGTTCATGGTGTATCGAACAAACTATTCTTAAGGATGGAAAGCCGTGGGACGCCAATGTATTACTTGATGATGGCGGTGACCTCACAGCCATGGCTCACGAGAAGTACCCTCAGATGCTTGAAAAAATACATGGTATAACAGAGGAGACAACAACCGGTGTTCACAGACTTTTTGACATGCTGGCAAAAGGAGAGTTGAAAGTTCCGGCTATTAACGTTAACGATTCTGTTACCAAATCCAAAAACGACAACAAGTACGGTTGTCGTCACAGCTTGAATGATGCCATTAAACGTGGAACAGATGCTCTTCTTTCCGGCAAAAAAGCCCTGGTAGTAGGATATGGTGATGTAGGCAAAGGTTCTGCCCAGAGTTTGAATCAGGAAGGGATGATCGTAAAGATTTCTGAGATTGATCCTATCTGTGGTATGCAGGCATGTATGGATGGATTCGAAGTTGTCTCTCCTTATATTGACGGAAACAACACCGGCTCTCCAGAATGTATTGACAAACTGTTGCTGGAGAAGATTGACTTGATCGTAACAACTACCGGTAACATAGATGTATGTGATCGTCACATGCTGGCTAACGTTAAACGGGGAGCCATCGTGTGTAACATCGGTCACTTTGATCTTGAGATTGATACGAAATTTATGCGTGATA
>Ga0233440_1004113_pt1 | contig 10464 bp, 7 predicted proteins | sample SI_123_September_5_FD_182791 | JGI IMG/M metagenome (GOLD analysis project Ga0233440, IMG submission 182791) | Seawater microbial communities from Saanich Inlet, British Columbia, Canada - SI_123_September2016_120_MG | ecosystem: Environmental > Aquatic > Marine > Inlet | place: Canada: British...
TCACGGCCTAAAACATGACGTCGTTCAGCGGCAACATGATCATTAGAGTCAACTGGATTGCCATCCTCTCTACCATGAGCCAATGCACCACTCAAAATCGCATCAGCAATAGCTCTACTTCTAGGCTCAAGGCATGGCACATCATCATGTAAGCAAACCCCTCTACCAAAGCCACTTTCTGAAAGTTTAGTAATTCCTGAAAGAATTTCATCAATTTGATCTTTTTCTACACCACACCATAATGCAGCAGCTTTTGGAACAGAATAAACTGCATAATGAGATTTCATTGCAGCACAATTATCGTCTTTCCAATTTTCTGTCATTTATAAAAACTCATATTAATTTAAGTATTCTTTACCAGATAAACCCTAAACTTTTTATACAGGCCCTTATTCACTTGAAGGTCTAAACTCCAAACACCATCAAGATCTACATCTTCAGCTGTTAGCCCTTCTATATTATACATAGCCCTATCCAAGCAAATAACAGGTGTTTCGTGATACATGGATGACAATCCAACAATGCTATTAATTGTTATAGTGCCAATAGCATTCTTCAGTAGTGTTAGCAGATAAACATCATGAACAACTTTCACTCTATTAGCAATATTTAGCTCTTGTGATAAATCAGCAATAAACTTATAGTAATCAACTCGACCCCTATCTATTGGATGATGTTTAATAACAATGCTCTTATCTGTTGATGCATGCTTGGAAAATGACAAAATAACGTGCCTAATAAACGTCTCAATAGAATCAAAATCACTATCAGATAAAACTTCATATTTTCAATCTTATCTAGTGATAAAAACGTGAATCTACCGGTAATATCATTACCATCATCAGACTAGATAATTATCACAATCTTAAAATCGCTTCTTAAAAGATACCTAGGTTAATTTATCTACATTTGCTACATCTACTGCATTACGGTATAGCAAATATCTTTAAAAAATGTAGCACTATTAAACTAACTACATGCCCAAACACTGTCATATACAATTTATGTATTTAATATAGCTAATGTAGTTTATTTTACGAGATAATTACAGTCAAGAGTCAATATGTCATCAGTCATTTTATCCGCAATATAGCTCCGCTGATACTGCTCACAAAAGCTGTGTCTCGATGTATTTTCTAAACATAATGTTTCTAGTGCTTTTAAAAACCCATCAGCATCACATGGTGGAAATACTGCAGAATTCTCGATATTATCCCTAACAAATGTTGCCGCTACTCCTTTAACACCGGCTAGCACAGGCCTTCCTGATGCAGAATATTCAAATAACTTAGATGGGAGCACTTTCTCAAAGGCCAAACAATCATTTAAGTGAACAAACAAAACTGAAGCAGCCCGATAGTATTTAACCAACTCATATCTTGGTACAGGTGCAACCAAGATTACATTGTCCAGACCTGAAATAGCTGTTTCGAGTAACGACCGTCTTCCACCGTCACCAATAATTCTTATCCGCCAAGATAGAGGAAGCCGACTTGCTATGCTCGGGATAATTTTATGCAACCCTTGGCCATCACCAATATTCCCAGCGTATAGAATCTCTTTATATTCAGAATGGCAGAGTAATTCATCCGAAAAATCATCATTGTTTATCTGGTCAATGCCATTTGTAAAAACACGGAAATCCTTGGTTGGATCTATCTTTCTGAAATGCTCGATGAAGCCCGGTGAAACCAAATTTACTCGTGCAGCACTTCTAATCGAAAATCTTTCTATATATTCAAACAGCGGTAACAAAAAGCGTACAGGTGATTGAGAGTATAAATCTCTTATATTATCGGCGAAGATATCCCGGATATCCAAATAAAGCGGTACCCGTTTACGGCGTGCCACAAGTGTCGCTAAGAAGGCCGTCATTAGTCGTCCTGATGACGCATAAACAAGGTCGTATGACTGATTTTGAGTTACTTTTAAGACACCTCGGATGTAACTCATAAATGCACGGGACTGATCAACGATCCCATTCTTGTGTGCTGGTAACGGAATACGATGAATTTTAATATTTCCTACCGTTTCATTTTCCAGTGCCGAGACTGAAAAGGTGTGATATCGATTAGGCTCAGTGGTAATTACCTCCACTATATCTTCATCTGTCAGTTTTTTAGACAGGTCTTTTACCAAGACCGAGTTACGAAAAGAACCTGGACCAAGGTCTGGCTCAAAATAGAAGGAGAGAACAAGTATTCGCACTAGTACCTCCCTACCAATACATCTTTGTATAAAGAAAGCAGTGCCCTTTCCTGTTCGTCCCAGCTTAGGTAATGGGAAGCAATAGCCGCATTTTTTTCAAATTTGTGCCGTAAATCATCATTATCCACCAAGCGGCAAATTGCAGATGCTAGTTCACTGATATTCCCAGGTTCGACTAAAAGTCCAAGCTCATGCACACTGACCAATTTACGTATTTCCGGAAGACTGGACGCTACAATCGGTAGGCCCGCCATCATGTATTCGAACAGTTTATTCGAATCCGTTGAAAGGTGGTTTAAACAGGTATTCTCTATCGGCTGTACGCCAATATCAGCGGAGGCCGTATATGAAGGTAAATCAACCAGAGAGACAGTAGGAATAAAATAAACCCGGTTTTCAAGCCCCAAAGATTGTACCCGTTCCTTTAAAACCGACTCAATCCGCCCGCCACCTATAAATACAAAATAAGCATTTGACACCTGTTCCGCCGCTTCAACCAATCGTTCCAATCCTCGCCCCTGTTGAATCCCTCCCTGATAAAGCACAATAGGCCATGTTTCTTGTAACTTAAGCTCATTCCGTATTCTTTGAGATCGATCTACCGATTCATACCGTGGCCGATTTTGCAAAACCAATGGACGAGAAATACCATAAGCACGTGCAAAAAACTTGGCTCGAGTATCAGTCGTTGTGATCGATGCAGCTGCTCTAGGCATTAGGCGTTTCTCTACCCAGCCCACCAATTTTCGGAAACTGGCATACCCTTCTCTATCAGTGCTTATCTCATGAGCATCATAAATCAACGGTGAACGTGTTAAAACTGAAACAAGCCATGCAGTAGGCAATGTGTTGACATCATGCGCATGCACAATATCAGGGCGCGATTTAACCATCTGAACCATTAGGCCAAGGTGCGTCCAAATTCTTGCCACAATACGTAACACCTGCCGTGCAAGGCTTATTTTACCGATCGGGCCAGCAGCCACCCTGGTGCTTACAGTATTCACTGTTCTCGCCAAAGATGAGGCTTTACGCTTGCGCCACTTCCACAAAGGGCTACGTGCCACGCGCACCACACGCACACCTGAACCTAGCGTTTCACGCTCTTTAATCAGCCCCGGTGTATGCAATGCATGCACTGTCACCTCGTAACCTTCTGCCTGCAACGTTTCCGCCTCTTTCAGCACCCGTGCATCGTTACGGAATTCATTCCAGACAATCATCGAAACAAAAGTTATCATCTTATCCATTAAATTTATTATTGAGTCTTTTCTACCAAATACTTAGAAGTTGAAAATTTATCATGCCAGAAACTAGCTCTTGAAAAGATACCTTCCTTTTCCATCCAAGTTCTTTCTCTGCTTTAGATGGGTCACCTAATGGCAACTCAACCTCTGCTGGACGAAAGTATTTTTCATCGACTTCAACCAACACACTGCCTGTTGAGCTATCAATACCTTTTTCACTCACTCTTTCTGTCTAGTGCACGATATAATATCAGGCATCATATCTAAAGCCGAGTTATAACTATGAGACCTTAGATGAAGTTCAAATAGAGACAATAAAGCAACCAGTTTTGTATATTTAGCACATGTTTTATTTAGTAATTTCCTTCTAGACATTGCAAATACATGAAACCTTTCTATATCATCAAGGTCACAAATTTTCCAACCATAACCAACTGGCTCTATTGACCAACTCCCCCAGTTTGGGTGCAAGTATTTTTCACCATTATTGTATAACAAATTCATCTTTAAACTTGACTCGTAACAAAAAACTGGTTGTGAATTCACAATATCAATTATTTTTGAAAATTGTTTCTTAAAGTCATTAAAGATTCGTAAATCATGTTCATCGCAACATGCTCTTTCTACTGAAGACACAGCTAACCATGTCAAACGCACCCCTAGAGGAGGACTAGATCGCGCGAGCATTTCTATTGTAACCGCACACGGTACCACACACCATGAGTTAGAAACAACTTCCTTGTATGCTAATTCTAGTTCTTGGCCTGAAACCTTCTGCCCTAGTTTGGACCCAATCAAGCAAGTCATCCCTTCAACTTCTCTGACACCAAGAAGTTTTACACTAGGTAGATTTTTTGCCCAATTTCGATTTAAAATTTCAACTTCTTTCTTTGCAAAAGACTCCCTGTTTTGACCATATAACTTTAGAAAATAAATTTCATGCACGGCCTTACCCTTAAGCGCTTCTACAACGAGTCCAGCCATATGGCTATATCCTAGTTCGTGCCAACATACATTAACGCTTGTAAGCTCGATTCCAAATTCACTCTCTAATAATTTTTTTATCCATACTTCTTTATAACCACGAGCCGTTAATTTAAAAAATGGAGCAATTAACTGCTCTTCACCTAATTCGAAATGTGCCGCATAAAAGAAAAGCGCATTAAATTTCAATCTATTTCTATACAAATAGACCAAATCAATTAACGCAGATGCCGCTCTCTGAATGACTTGTTTAGCAAGGACAATACTAACAATCGCCACTAAAATATTAGCGACGCCATTAGTAATAAAATACATTATTAAAGCGCCGAAAAAAACCAAAAAGCAGACGCCGGACCATGCGTTAACTATTTTAGGGAAATTATCAACAACCTTTTCCTTCTTATAAACTTTACCATACCAAATCCCAGATAACACAAAAATACATATGAGAAATATGATTAGAAATGCATATGGAGGAAACACTAACCAGACACCGACACCAAAGCCAAAAACAACAAACAATATTGAGGCGAGAACATTACATGTTCGTTTGTAAAAATTTCGTGAAAGGTGTTTCTGCTTACTAAAAATATCAGTCTTATTTGACTTCACAATAAGGTTGTGCGCTCCTACCTGCACTAATATATCAATCAAGTATTCTGTTAATCGATGAAGTGCAAAAAATGCGATTGCCACCATAGACAATATAAAAACCAAATTATTTAAAGAAATATTCTGAATAAATAAATCTGCAAAGTAATCGGGGACCTTTCCCGAACCTATTATGAAAATTACCTTTAAGGGTAAGAAAAATGTGGCCATCATGGCAATACTTGATAAATTTATCAGCAACACATTCAGCAACACCAAATATGGGGTCACACTAAAGAACTTTTTAAATGCCGATAAAACCCACCGAATGCACGACCATGATTCTTTAAATAGCCACATTAAAATTCTCCACACGTGTTCTCAGCTTTAATATACAAAACCCTATAAATCTTAATATAAACGATGGCATTTGATCCTTTCTCTAATTGGCTCAATATTAAAGTTAGTCAAATCATCTATATGTCCAACATTCTCATAAAGATAAATAACATCGTAACTCCCGTCAGTGGTTTCTTCCAATAAAATTCCATCTGTTAACACATTTTCTTCATTGAAATATTTTTCAACAACCGGTATTTCACTTACATACTGCTGATTTTCTTTTTTTGAATGACTTCTATATTTTGGAACCCACCATCGACTATGGTCTTTATCAAGGCCTTTATTAAGCCTTCCAGCAACGCCAGAAAAAAAGCTCCTAGACCCTACAAAACAAGTGCACTTTGATAAAGTCCACATATCCATAATTGCTCCAACTGCTGAGTTCAAGCGATTTTCATCACCTTCCACAAATTGCATAGTTCCACTGCCTAATATTGGAAATATTTTTTCCCACACAACCACTTTATCGCCATAACGATTTCTAAAAACATCTTCAACGGCAGAACAATCTGTACAAAGAAATATTGAAGCATCACCGAATTTACCTAAAAATTCGTCAATAGCTGAGTAAAACCAATTAATATCAGGTGGAACTACGCTGTTCTCACCATTCCCATGACGAAAATGGACACCTATAGAATTATTTTTTAAAAACTCATTTTCAAAGCGCTCGACTCTATCCCTTATAAAGCCCATTGGTACAACAAGTTTCATTAAAGCTGATATCTCGTCAAAATAATCCGCTTTATGCCAATATTTATCATCTCTAGATACAACAATAATATCAATTTCTTTTAATTCATTCTCATCTAACTCCTCAGCCATATCAACGGTCGCTCTAGTGAGTGGATACTCAGAGGAATAAGGCTTTGGATATTTAATAAAGTCCTGCCAATACTCAGGAAAAACTTTCAACCCCCCCCACTCGACTCTTGGTGGAGCTATATCTATTGGCTCCTCAAATAATTCTTTAAATATATCTCCGTTACTTAAGCTAAAGTTACTACCTTCCCAATCCACTATTAGTTTCCTATTTAGTTTCTTTGATAAACGCAATGCACATACAAGAACAGCTAAATTACCGCCTAAACCATAAAACCCTTTGCACATTACGTACTTTTCATCTTTCATTCACATTCCTCAAAAAACATATCAACACCGACAAAACCACCTGAGATCCATGTGGCATCAATATGAAACAATACAACGGAAAGCACTGCGATAGCCCGAAGGACATCGATATCAGAGCGATGTAACTTATTATTTATCATCCAGAAACTATCCACATTTACAGTTTAATATTTATTTCTAATAAAAAGACGAACTCCTTAATCTATATCAGCATTGTTTTTGTTAAACACATGAAGCTCTTCAAGCACAATTTTTGAATGAACATTTTGATGACGAACTCTTTTTGCAGCAGCGGCAGATATCGTTTGAAACATTTCGGGGTTTTCATACAGTTCTGCTATGCCATCTGCCATAGCTTGCGCATCTTCTCCTGGCGCAAGAACCCCACATGTTTCATCGACAAATTCAGGAATAGCAGCAACTGCATTGGTAACTGGCACCAAGCCAGATGACATAGCCTCATCTCTCGACACCCCTTGTGAATCCCAACGAGTTGGGCACAAGAATAAACCATACTCTTTATGTAATCTTGAAATTTCCTCATGATTTAAAAATCGCTGTTCTAGTATCACATTTTCAAACTTCCGAAGAGGGTCTACAGTTTCTTCGAACAACTTACCATTACCAATAATTCTAAACTCTAGTGCCTTGAAGAAAGACTTCTTTGAAAGTGCGAGAATAACCTGTACAGAAATGTCATTAGCATATTGCCGTGAAGAGAACGGACGGATAGAAAGTATCTTCTTTCGTTGCTCGATCGGCTTTTTCTCATAAGAAAATTTCTCAGTTTCAATAGGATTATGAATGATACTGAATTGAGTTTCTGGTAACTCAAAGCCCATATCTTCAAAAACTTCTTGTGCGAAACTATTCGAAACAAACACTATATGAAGATTTTTTGGCATAGAATTTAACACTGAATGCCAGAAACTCATGCGTTTATCACTTTCCAACTTCGCCAGTTCGCGTTCTGTATCAGTTTCATAATTAAACGCGCGACGATACGAAGGATGTATCTCTGCACCATGAAGCCAAACAACAACCTTGATACTATCAATATATTTTTCTAAAACAGCCCACATTTCTGGACTAAGAAAGTGTACCAATACACTTTTATATCGTCCTGATTTGAGCATTGTTTCCAGTGCCTGAGAACCACCAGTGAGCACATCTATACCTTCAAACTCATCGAAACTTAAAGGTTCGTTCATGCGCAAGCGAAAAACATCGACCATTACGCCTTTTTCAGCATAGGCTTTAACACGGCTGTGTACGAAACCATTGCGGTAAAGATCATGGTAGGAGGGGTAGTGATTAGTAAGCAGTAGGTGCTCTGCTTTGCCGAGCACCTCTGCCGGTTGCAGGTCACGATGCCCAAGCACCAGACCTTTGATTTCCGTCTCGCCAGCCGATAGCACACGCAAACCTAAGCGTAACCACTCTGTCTCAGGGGGGATCTCGGCCGTTCCGTTGTGATTGGCCTGGAATATAACGTGATTAATACGCTGCTTCTGTGCATCAAGGAACAGAATTACCAGACTGACTGCCAGGCCGGGCGTTATATCGAGGTAGCATTTAAGTTCACGCTCTGTAAATAAGGTTTCAGGCTTGTGGTCTTGTGCTGCGTATAGGTATTCGTGTTTACCATCGTCAAGGCGAGATATCAGGGTCAGTGCACTTTCTGTTGCGGCCAAGTCGATGTCTTTTGATTTACAATGACTCAGCAATTCAGTGAGTTGCATTGGATCGAGCATTTCCTCTTCAGCAGTATTTTCTGCAGGAGGAATACTTTCAGCCAGAGATTGCAAGTAATCAATACTCAGTCCCTTATTAATAAATTCAAAGTCATCTACACGCTCTTTGATGGTTTTTACTGCTTTGTTTTGCGCACTGCGACAATAGTTATAGGGGTCTATTGCCAGTCCATATTCACTTTTAAGCTGTCTATTATCGAGTTTATTTAGCCATGATGTAACAGCCTCCACCAGGATGGAGTTATTTATTTTTAGTGCTGCTTGTCGTGCAGGAAGCTCTTGTATAGGGCGGTACGATGCATCTTTGTGTAATAAGGCAATTTTAGAGCCATTGGCTTGAAAAAATGCGGCCTTGCCTATTAAGTCAGCAACGCTGTACTGACTAGCAATAGCAATATCCAGCAAATAATTAGGGCCGTAGTAATCCTTCGTCGACATGCTAGCAATCCATGTAGCATTATCAATAATATCTTTTATAGTTTTTGACTTAGATTGCTTATTTGTCAGATAAGTAATTTGCTGGTTGTCAGGATGCTTATTTTTATCTGGCATGACCAGTATCAAATGTTTATGTTTATGCGTCTGCGCTTTGAACTGTTCAGTGATTTGCTTGGCCTCTATTTCGGATGTCGCCTTTGCCAGCACAGCTATACTTGGTAGTGCATCTGTTAGTGTGGAAATACCTTTCACCTTTGCGCAGATGTAATTCAGGCGATGCCGATAGGTGTGCTCCAACATCACCTTTCGCAAGGCAGCAAGCTTGAGTTTTCCCGTAGTTTCTGCATCATCTGTTATTGCCTTTAATCGTTGTACAACCTGATTGCCGTTGTCAGAAGTGATGACAAGATCACCAAACAGCAAGCGCAAACCTCTTGAGAAATTGCTAATGGTAATCGTATTGGATGCTAACACCTCATATATTCGCCGAGCAAACATGGATTGGGACTGCTTGATCGAGTTCAAGTTTATGACGTACTGATAACCTTTGTAGGCCTGATCAATCTTGTCGAATGGCAAGGTCCCGACAATAAATGGTTCGTACTTCTCCGGAAATTGGTAATTGGTGTCGCCCTTGCCGTAATTACGATCATAAATTTCTACTAGTTTGAAGGCGGGTAATGCATCCAAGAAACATTCCAGATCATTGGCGCGTTCCGGGTAACGCACATAATAGGCACCAGCAAAACTGATCGCATTTTTACGATCATAGAGTTCAATAGGGTTATGAGTGGCCGGCTGGCATGCAAAGGGAAGTAGATAAACCCGTTCATGCCCCAGTGCAGCCTTGTAGCGAGGTATACAGTCGATATCAGTGGTAAACACATAGTCAAACTGCTTTGCCGTATTAAGGAAAGATTGAAAGTGAACGGGGTCTTCTTTGTTCCAAAATACAGTTGATATCGAACGATCACGACACCATTGGACAATACCCTTCAACTCGGTACTATTATGGCCTACTTTACAACCCCAGAGATCTTCTTTGCCCCGCCAGGCCGATTCGATGAACAACATTTCGGGTTCGAAGGCATCCAACTCACTCTTCCAACTCGCAGGGGTGAGCTGATGTAAATTACATTCTGGTGCAAATGAGCCATAGGTGAATTCATCCATGATACAAGCAACTTTAAGCCCATTAGCTCGACCTTTCTTTTGCAACGCCTTTGACTGCACCGCATCTTTTAGCGGGGTTGGAGCAATTTGTTGACCACTTTTCTTTAGGGCAGGAGTTGAAAGAGTACTGGCCGAGATGTTTTTGTGTAACTGCTTGTTTTTTTGATGTGCTATTTTACGCAGTTTTAGTGCTTGTCGGTATATTCGCCATAGTGCCAAGGGTAGGCGTACAAAACCACGGAATGATGTTGCCGAATTTTTGATCTGATAGCCAAGCTGGTATGTCAGACTGGCACGTGCCTTGATTAACCTTTGCTCGATATTTATACGTTCAATCGTGAGTTTTTCTACTTTGCCCCGTAACTCATTGATAGTAGATTTCAGTAGCGGTATCTGACTTGTTACTTCACGATATTTCTGGTTGGCATGTGCTAACTGTTCTCGCAGTTCATCGGCTGCCTTGGTTTTTGCCTTCTCTTCTGTGCCGGCTTTGGCTAAGTCTACTTTGAATACAGAGATTTTCTCTTGTGCCTCTC
>Ga0233440_1004115_pt1 | contig 10453 bp, 10 predicted proteins | sample SI_123_September_5_FD_182791 | JGI IMG/M metagenome (GOLD analysis project Ga0233440, IMG submission 182791) | Seawater microbial communities from Saanich Inlet, British Columbia, Canada - SI_123_September2016_120_MG | ecosystem: Environmental > Aquatic > Marine > Inlet | place: Canada: British...
CCGGGGCTTATTGTGCTAAACGTGTCGGGATGAAGATAGTATCTGTAGAATTCGTATCTTCGGCTACTTTAGTACCTGCACTAATTGAACACTTTGGTACTGTTAAAGGTGGGCAGTTAAATAAAAACTATAGCATGAAAAGGTTTACAGCATTAAACAACCAATAAATAAGGAAGCAGATGAAACATACAGAAGCACAAAAAGAGCGTATTAAGAACCACGCCGCCACCGTAGTAGTAGATAATATCTCAGGTACTTTAGAGTTTACTGCAGAAGATATTATTACACCCTATGGTAGCTCTAAACTTAATAAGATAGCTAAGGTTAAGGTTGACGAAGTACCTGTACTATTATCTGACAATGTAGAGCTATTTAAAGATTTACATCAAATTAATGTTATACTAACTAATGCTTGCAACTTGTCTTGCACTTATTGCTATGAGCAACATAATAAAGACTTTGGGCAGTTCACAGTAGAGAGTCTGCATAAGGTATATAAATTCCTAGCAGATATTAGAGGTACCCAACAGACTAAAAACTTTCAGTTATTTGGTGGAGAGCCTTTAATACATAAACAACTTATACTAAACTTCTTAGAAGAGTATAAAGACGAAATAGCTGAAGAGTCTAAAAAAGACTATGCTACGGCTATTTCTATATGTACTAACGGACTTCTTTTAACGGAGGAGTTTATTAAAGACTACTTTGAGTACGAAGGAACCTCTTTAGTTATCTCATTGGATACAACAGAGGCGGACTTAGACTACAGAGAGATTGGGCAAGAAGCTCTTACTGAGTTACTAAATAAGATTGAGTTTATCCCTGCAGAAGTAAAAGAGCAGCATAGAGTAGTAATTCGTACTACTTTAGCAGAGGAGCATTTACCTTTCTTACTAGGTTTCGTAGAGGAGCTTTATGCTAAAGGTGTAAGGCAGTTCGTGGTACATCCTTTAGTACTGGACTCTGGTAGGGGTTTTATACAGTGGTCAGAAGATACTTGGACTAAGCTATATGAGGATATCACTACTATACTGGACAAGTATGATGATTTAATCCTACAGTTCTCTGAAGGAGTTGGAAAAAAGAAAGAAAATAACTGTCTAGTAGGTTCCGATATGCTGGCTATTGATGGGTCAGGAGATATTTCTGGCTGTCACTTTTTCACTAATCTAAAAGATAATGGAGCCTCTATAGCGATACTAGGAAATATCTTAGATGATACTTTTTACAAAGAAAGGCATACAGGGTTTCATGAGGCATATAATGAGATGTTTGAAAAAGAAGCGCAGTGTATGGCTTGTGATTATAAAAATTTATGCTACCAATGCCCTGCAGGGAACTTAGACGTAGATGGTACTCTATTCAGACCAGATGATATGTGTCAGAACATTGTTAAACTATATATACAGTTACACGAAGATATGTCTAGGAAGCAGTTTGATACTAAACTTAGAAAAATACAAGAGGCGGTTGGCTCCGAAGGAGACGAGGCCTTAACTAAAGGATTAAGTTACTTATTATTTTACTATATGTATAAGTACCACCCAACGTCGGTACAAGTACACAATGACTTAACATTATCACATAATGAATTAGTGGGTATTTGGAAGCGCATAATTAACAAAGAGTTGAGTAGACCTGCGGTAGGAGACTTTATAAACTTTTTAAACACTAGTGCTTCGGAAGAGTATGTGGGGGAGATATCTGAGATTTACTATTTAGGCAGCCCTGGAGCTCCTAACCAAGATATAGTATCTGATGATATGTACAGTAGAGCCTTCTACCTAACCCTATTACACTTCATAACTCTAGTTCCCACTGCAACCTCTTTCACTAATAACTTTAACTATGAAACTTAATGAAGTAGAATTAATTATAATCTATCTAGGCAATAAGTGCAACTTTGACTGTATTTACTGCGATAGAGGCTATATTGAAAATACTATAGGAGGACAGACTCTACACTTAGAAGAAGTAAGTGCTATGGAGAAGTTCTTTTTAGAAGTAGAGAAAACCCCGAATCAAATAAAAAGGATATCTTTTCACGGAGGGGAGCCTTTCTTATTTATATCTAAGATTAAAAAGACTATGGAGTGGTTAGCCGAAATCGTTGAACGCAATGATTGGAAGGTATCTTTTACAACCAATGGGTCTTTAGTTAAACAGAACGAGGACTTCTTTGAGAGGTACTCGGGATTACTCACTTGTACCGTTAGTTACGACTTTATGTACCAAGGAATTAATAGAGTAAAGAAAGCCCCTAGCGGGGTTAAATGTGGGGAGTGTAACTGTGTAGATGTTTGTGAAGTTGATTTACCTAATGTAATTGAGATGAGTAAAGTATTAAATAAACACTGTACTGAATGGAAGTTCCAGTATGTAGTTCCTATTGATGAACCCGACTCCCTATCCTTTAAGAATCTTAGTGCTATTGTTAAGACTTGTTACGCTACAGAATGTAAGACTATTAACCTTATCCCTCTAAGACATAAGAGAGGTAAGGACAAGTTCGATGTTATCATAGATAGGGTAAACCTCCCGCAGTTTTTTGATGCTTTTATGGAGTTTGTACAGGTACTATACATTAAAAAATTAAATGTATTTATTGATGGACAATACCATAATATTGATAAAGCATACTTCAAAGGACACAGCAAACTAATCCTCGCGCCGGATGGCTACATATACCCCGAATTCGATTTCCTTGAGTATAAGGTAGAAAATGCGAAAATTGGAAATTGGCAGTCATCTAACCTCTATGATGATGAGGGTGATGAAGGAAAGATAAGAAAAGATTGTTTAGAGTGCTCTTCACGGGCGTCTTGTGGGTTGAAATACTTGTATTTCCTTTTTGATGAAAAACCTAAAGGCTCTTGTGTGCAGTTCTACAAGATTATTGACTTTGTAACACTACATCTTACGCAACTAAAAACTAAGAAAAATTTACTAGAATGGGTAGGAATTGATGAAACTTTTGAGATAAAAAAATGAATAAATATGAGAAACAATGGGTAGAGTATGACACTCTTAAGGCCGTAGAATACGACGTGTACTTTTCAGTAGGTAAAAGGTACTACTGTGGGGCTAACTGTGAGGTGTGCTATATTAAAGATCAGTTAGTAGAGGTACTAAAAACTCCAGGGGTCTACCCTACTATTACTCCCGGTATTATAGACTTATGGGATACAGTATTTGACTATTTTGGAGTAGTTAGGACAGATGATGATATTTACTACTATAAGAAAGAGTACCCGCAAGCTTATAAGTGGTTTAAAGAAAACGCACATAGAATGGAGTACTGTATAACAGATAACGCTATCGTTAGATACGATAAGATAATAGATGAAGTACAGTTTAAAGGTATGGGGTCTATAACTATTTCATCTGTTTTTGTAGATAAAACCAATATTCCTAAGTTACTAGAGATGTTGAAAAGGATACATAAGATATCCCCTATCAAACACTTTAAACTTATTAATACCTCAGGTACGGAGTCTGTAAACTTAAAACCCTTTGCAGGTTTCGCAGAGGATTTAGGTATAGACATCATAGCTCATCATGACTTTAGGGACGAAAGAACTCAAGTTTTAGACGGGTGGGCAACGGAACAGAGTGACTGGATCTCTACAAAAGGGGGAGAAGTAGTACATCTATACGCTAATAGTAGGGGGTCCACTACAGCACCTCATTTTTACTATGATAGGTTCTACTTCTCAAATGACGCTGCTTCAGACTTTGGAGTAGCCCCCTTTCATATAGTAGAAGGGGAGTTTAACCCAGAGTTATTTTGTGCGGATATGATAAGAGGTAAACAAGTAATCTATAAAAAATGGTTGGAATTAGACTTTACAGATTACATTAAAACAACACTAGAGTATAAGGTGAATTACCCTTTTAACTTTATACCTGGAGTTATGATGCCTTCATACTCTAAGTTTTGTGCTAAATTAGTTAGCAGAGGGTGGGTAAAGATTCCCCAAGGACTGTATAAAGAGGCAGATAGTATAACTTCTATAATGGAGAGAAATTGAAATTTATAACTAAAAGTGGTACTGAGTTCCAGTATGATAGTATTGGAAATGCTATGTATAATAGTAACAAGGAACTTATAAGCGCTCCAATGTCAATGGATTACACAGGTCTAAAAGATGGGCATAATACACCTTTTAAAACTAGAAACCCTGTGGCTTTAAGAATACTATTTGGGCATGCCTGTAACTACTCTTGTAGTTACTGTATGCAAAAAGATATTGGTAACCCAGACGAGAGACCTAAGAGTATGTACGCAGATGAGTTTATACGGAACTTAGGTACCTTGAATTTAGAAGGGCTAGAGCGTGTAGAGTTATGGGGTGGGGAACCTTTCCTATATTGGGAAGATATAAAAACAGTAATGTTAGCCTTAGACAACCCGGGCCTTCATTTCTTTATATCCACAAATGGGTCTCCTCTTAGACAAAAACACGTAGACTTATTTAAAGAGTTGAAAGCAACTGTAGCCTTAGGTATTAGTCATGACGGGCCTGCGCATGAAGAGTTAAGAGGTGAGGAGATACTACATAAACCTCACATACAGAAAGTGCTAAAACAATTAGATGACTTGTACCCTAAAGTACAGTTTTCATTTAATACTGTTGTTAGTGACACTAATTGGGATTTATTCGCAATTAATGACTTCTTCTATAAACACGTACAAAGCCTAAAACTAAAAAATCCTACACTAAGTTTTACCTTAGGTAGGAGTTATGACGAAACAGATTCTAAGAATAGTTTCGATGTCGTTGTTAGGGACTTAGAGGGACTGCGTAAAATGTGTACCAAGTATATTAATGCACATATTGAACAGCTTAAAGAGTTTGGGCTAAGAAAAGACTTACCTTTAATGAATTGTAATATATTTAATGGAGGTGCTGGGAGTATCAAGTACGCTCAGCATATGCGTGAAATCATACCTATTACAATGACCTCTAACTGTGGTGCAGATGCAGCAGATATACTTTCTTTAGACATAAAGGGAAACATTAGACTATGCCCTCATACTGAGCATATAAGTGGTAAACTTACTCAACTAGATAATATTGAGATTACAGGTATGGATTTAGACAAAAAAGACTCTCATTGTGGTACGTGCCACGTAAAACGCTTATGCAAAAGCTCCTGCCCTATAGCATTTCCAGACAAAACCTTTATTAAAAACTGCCAAGCAGAGAAGATTTGGTATGGTGCTATACAGCTAGGAGCTTTTGCTCTACTATTCGGAGAGGAGTGCTACAAAGCACCTCTTCCACAATCACACTGACACTGACAGTCACAAACTGTAGTGTAGTCATCATAAAAAGAGTGGTTATGTGAGATTAACTCATCTAACACACTAACCATATCTCTATACTTAGCCGCACTAATTTCTGCCCCTGTACTAGTATCTGTGGCCCCCGAGGCGCTAGTAGTACTTGTTGAAGTATCTTCAGCCATAATTATCCCGTCCTATCTGTTATACTATGCTTATGTGAGTGTATGTACCTAGACACGTTTGCATATTGATTAAATCTTGAAGCTTCAATAACTTCTCCTATACTTACACTACTAACATCAGAGGGTTTGGATACAGGCGCCCCCGTATTTTTAGACTCCGTTAAATTCCCCGAGTGTCCTGTATTCCCGTAGGTTTTAGAACTATACATATCAGTATAGTTATGATAATGAGCTAATGCATTGTTTAACATAGATCTAAGCTTATTAACGTGTACTGCCTCCACTATGTTGCCTGTACTAAATTTACTGTTCAAGTCTGCGGCGTTGGCACTGGTAACCCCCGCGTCCCCCCCTGCAGGAAACGTAATACTGTCGGGGTTTACTGTTCTACTAGCTGATCCCATAATCTCTCCTTTATTAGTTTAATAATTTCTGTTGTGTTATATAGGGTAAGGGTTAATTTAAGCCCCCCTGTGTCACTTAATACTTGTAAGTCTTTTGCTATCTCCCTACTTTGCACTATATAAGAGAGCTTCCTATTACTTAATTTAGCCATTGCTGCGTAGTAAGCATCTATAATATCCTCCGAGGCCTCTACCCAAATAGCTGCTCCTTTATATGGGACAAGTGCTGGAAGGGTAATTATACTCATGCCTTCTATATTGTCCCTGTTATCTATTAGTAGAGGCTTGATAATCCCAGGGTACACTATACGTTTGTGTATGTCACCTAAAGTTATTACGTCTTTCTTATTCAATAGGTCGTCTAGCCCTGTACCCTTACCCCTGAGTTTAGCTGTAAAGTCTATAAATTCCTCAGGCTCCCAAGGCACTAATTCAAATAGCGCTTCTATATCTTGGGCTCTTCTGTTTAAGCTAACCTTTAAATAATCTTGTATAATAGAGTAGTAGTCTATATCTATGATTCTAACGTCCGACCCCTCTCTATACAGGGCATCTCCTAGTATAGGCACAGCTTCTATACTACCTTCCATACCTAAAATATTGTGCCCGAAAGACTCTTCTAGTAGTACATATTTTTTAAAGGGTACATTGTTTAGTTCCGGGTGCCCTAACGCAAAGGTCGCTAAAGAGTACTTTTGTACCTTCATAGTATGCTTTCCAATTTAGTACTGGTATAATTAGTTAATACCCCTGATAAATATTCTTTAGGGTCGTAGTTCTTAGAACCCTTTATAGCATAGTGGTACAACCCGCCCCTTAATCTTGCCTTAGTGTCCCACTTGTACTCGGACACTACCAGATCTTTAGCTTTAGGGCTTTTAATCATCTGTATTAGAAAGTGACACAGGTCTAGCAGTTTTTTATCCTCCTTACCGTAAAACTTATGTATGCTTAGGAAAAAATTAGCTGGATTTATTAGTAGTAGCAAGCTAAAGAGGGCTTTAGGGTATATAAGTATCTTAAACTTTGTAGCAGATATGTCAACTCTACTTAAATCTTTACTGTGGTTTAACTCTACTACATTTATAGTATGTTCCATTAATATATCAAACAGCTGACTTTGTACTCCGCCTAAATTAGGTATAATATTATAGTAAATATCTTTTATTATATCCTTACCTAGGTAATTGGCTAAAGGCTGGATTATATCATTATTATAATAAGTCTGAGCCATACAATCTACTAAGTACATAGTTATCCAGTCTTCTTTAGAATAGCTGTAGGTTCCTACTACTATATCTACCGCGCTAGTGTCCACCATAGTACCTACTTCATTAAACCTGTAGTTAGTCACATCTTCTGGAAGTTCCACACTCAGAACTTTAATTTGGTACTCCTCCACATACTCTTTAGCCGCCGCGGGGGACGTAGGGAGCAGCTTCCACTTATGCCTAGAGTAAGCCATATGGTACTTATTGCATAGCTTAAATATATCAAAAAAAGAATCCAGCGTGGCCCCTGGAAGCCCTAGTATAAGCTCAAACTCTGCTAGGTGCTTCTCCGGGAACTCTTCTTGCAAGGCTCTATGTATGGACATATGGTCCTCTAAAGGTAGGTTTTTTCTTAGTATATTCTTAAGGGCCTCGGGGCTTGTTTCTTGTATAGCCAGTGTTTGAGTGTCCAGCATACTATGCTTAGTTAGCAGTTTATAAATCTCTAATAAGTGTTTCGAATTAGTCTTGGTAGGCCCCGCTATATTAATCTTAAGTTTAGGGTTCTTAGCTATAATAGCTTTTATTATATCTATATCCCTAGGAATAATACCAAAGTTAGCATCAATAATCTCAAAAGCTTTTAAGTTAAAATTACTTAGTAAGAAGTCTATATCCTCTAAAATTAATTCCGTAGGTTTGAAGCTTACTTTATCTCCGGTACCCCCGCTCCACTCGCAGTAGGTGCACTTATAGGGGCAGCCTCTGGAGCTTTCATAGAAGATTGTGTTATAGTCCCCCGTTAGCTTATTTGCGAATCTTTCAAATACTTTAGAGGGCCATTTAAAGCCTCTCTTAAGGTACTCTGTAGTAGCCTGTTTATAGTTTAACCTGTTTTCCGTAGGGTAAATACAAAAAGGTACTGTATCCATACTAAGTCCTTCATCTAAGGCCTTGAGCATAGCTGTTAGAAACGCTTCCCCATACCCGTCCTCTCTACATACGTAGTCAATAAACGGGTGCTCTTTAAACCAGGCAGGGTTTACTTTATAGATCTGATGAGGCCCCCCTACTATAATAGTAGTATCTGGCAGATGCTTTTTAACCTCTTTTAATAGTACTATTAGCTTATCATAGCTCCATGTGTACATTGAAGTAAGTATTAGCGCAGGCTTCGTCTCTATTATAGTAGCTAAAGTGCTTTCTGAGAAACTTATAGACTCATTCCATAACCAAGCTGACTCGGGGTAGTTCTCTTCTATGTGCGCTTGAAAGGATAGCCATAGATATGGGACCGCCAGCTCAGAGGTGAGAGGGTTATAATTGATATAAGTTATTGATTTGGTCATATGGTATATTATACCCGACTTGACCATTTTTGTCAAGAACTATTTTTTCTTAGGTCAGTTACTGCGCCTACTATGTGTGCTACGTTTACACTTCTCGATAAGTGCCACGATTCTTGTTCTTTCATTCATAGTCCTTATGGTTTGGGGTTAGCGTCTTTCACAGCCTTATTAGCAGTATAGAACTCTGATTGTTTCAAGTCGATACCTTGATTTAATTGTCATTAGTTATTCTCCAGCACTTCAATTCTTGCGATTGCTTCTTGTAATGCTGATACCAAGAGAGGTATTAATTTAGATTGGTCAATTCCTTGCATTACAGCATCACCATCATCATCAACAGCATCTTTAGTACCGCTAACACATTCAGGTACTACTGCTTGTGCTTCGTGTGCTAAGAAACCATCTACAGTTGTAGTATCATCAGCAATAAAGTTAAACTGACTAGGTTTAAGTGCTTTTAATCTAGTAATAGAACCAGTCATAGGCACTACATTTTCTTTTAAGCGGTAGTCTGATGAAGTGTTGTAATTAGTAATAGAACCAGAAGATTCAATATTACCCACCCATCCGTTTGGATTACCAAAATAATAATGCTTCTTACCAAGTGTACTATTACATTTTGAATAACTTGTAACAACACCATCTGAAACGCCGTCTGTATAGAGATGTTGTAGAAAAACATCACTTGAAACTCGAATTGCCGTATTACCATTACCCTCAATAGCCAGCCTTGTAGTGCCACCAATTTCAAAGTTTAAAGCATAATTATCATTATTACCAATAGTTCTATCAGCACCAGCAGTATCACCACCATCACTAAAGTCACCACCAGCAGCAGCAGTCTGAAACGTAGGTGCTACACCAGCACCACCAGAGGTTAATACTTGTCCACTTGTGCCAGTAGTTACATAAGCAGGGTCGCCACTTGCGTCATAAGTTATTAAGTTACCATCAGTACCAGCCGCCATTTTAGCGAGAGTTACTGAGTTATCATCAGGTGTTCCTACACTGCTTAAATCTACATTAGCATCAGGCATAGTTATTGTTCTTGTTGTACCAGTAGTTACCCCACTGACATCAAACGATAACTTCTTTGTTTCATCTGCTCCATCTAGGAAGCCACTGTCACTGTATTTAATACTCATTTCGGAAACCTCTCTTTAATCTCGTTGATTGAATCTATCCAAGTTGAAGTGCCATCTCGTTGGTCATCGAATTGCATCTCGAACTGGTTAAGTTTGTCGTATTCTTGTTTGCGACTTCTTGCGTAGGATAGGCTGTCGTATTCTGCTTGTAGTCGGTTTAGTTCAGCATCTATTTCATCGTCTGTTGGTTGAGGTCTATCATCTTCCCAAACTGTGATAGTCGAATCGACCATAGCAAATCTTGCATTAGGCAATAATGACAATATTGCTTCCGTTTTTCTTATCATAATACTCATATTATGCTCCTATTTCCATTATAGTAAAACCATAACTACCGTGATGGTCTATGTAAGAAGTGCCACCACCTCCAGAAGTTGAGCCTGCCGTATTGTATGTGATAGTGTCCCCTAAAGTATAAGTAGGCGTGTCTATGAAGGGAACAGTCGTATTGTTTTTATTCCCAATCGCCTTAATATTATGAATAGTCGTACCATTTCTTTCTAAATTAATATTCATAGGGTCGTTTGGAGCTAAAACTTGATTGATGTGTGTAATTACCAATATCTTACTACCAGCAGCAGTTGGTGTTATATCCTGACTCCACATATCTACATAAGATGTTGTAGATATTGTGTACTCTGGGTCTGAACGAGAGTAACCTACTACTTGCAACACCTTACCACCACCAGCAGCAGTTTCAAAAGCAGGTGGACTACCAGCACCAGTTGATGTTAATACTTGACCATCAGTACCTACCGATACAGCAACAGGATTACCACTGGCATCATAAGTAAGTATCTCACCGTCAGTACCACTAGCCATCTTAGCAAGAGTTACTGCATTATCTGCTAAGTTAGCCTCTACGATTCCAT
>Ga0233440_1004118_pt1 | contig 10450 bp, 10 predicted proteins | sample SI_123_September_5_FD_182791 | JGI IMG/M metagenome (GOLD analysis project Ga0233440, IMG submission 182791) | Seawater microbial communities from Saanich Inlet, British Columbia, Canada - SI_123_September2016_120_MG | ecosystem: Environmental > Aquatic > Marine > Inlet | place: Canada: British...
TACCAGGACTCACAACCTCACTCTTACTTTTATCGACATGGCCTGTACTGGCAAAAACTCGGGAATCTACCCCCCTATAGGTACCTTGATCAGAATTAATAGTTGCGGAAACGCACGAACATAAAAAAAATAAATTCAAAATCATCAAAATTCTTTTTCCAACTTTCATTGTCTTTTCCTCCAAAATATTATTAATATTATTGATTATTATTCTACTGTAAAGAGCTTTACCCAGCACCACTTTTTTGTTTCAGTTTTTTCTAAGCTTAATATAATTTCTATATAAATTTAATAAACAAAAAAGTGGTGCTGGGTTTATTTATCATATTATTATATGCATAATTAGTAAAAATGTCAAGATTACCTTGACAAAAAGAGATTAATATGTTAGTATTAACAAGCTTAAAAAATAAGCTTTAGCCGAGGTGATGCCCTCAGCCTTAACGTTAAGACTGAGTTCTCTCTCCTCTTCCAGCCTCTCCCTCGGCTATTTTTATTATACAGAGCGCGTATCCCTAAAAGGATATGCGCTCTTTTTCTTTTATCTTGTTTTTTGACCTTAAACTGTTATAATAATCCCATACAAGAAAAGAAAGGTATGAATTTATTAATGATTACAAGAAAAGTAGACAAAGATGACGGCCTAGCCGGCTTTGTTTTTAATTGGGTAAAAAAAATTGGAGAAAATACTAAAAATTTATACGTAATTTGCCTTGAAAAAGGAAATATCGAAGGTCTCCCAGAAAATGTAAAAATATTATCCATTAGGAATAACAACCTAAGTAAAAATGTTATTTTAAGAAAAATAACTGATTTTTTGAACTTCCAAAAATCAACCTTTAAGGTTATTAAAAAAGTTGATGGTGTTTTTTGTCATATGAACCCAGAATATACTATTAGCGTTTGGCTATTAGCCAAAATGTTTAATAAAAAAATAGTGAGCTGGTATGCCCACGGAACCGTATCGCTACGCTTAAGGCTTTTAGAAAAAATGGCTAATAAAATTGTGACTCCTAGTAAAAAAAGCTTTAGGCTAAAAAGTAAAAAAATTACAATAACTGGTCATGGTATAGATATAAATAAATTTAAAAAAATTAATTCTATCACATCAAATAAATTTAAAATTATATCAGTTGGTAGAATCTCCCCCACTAAAGATCTAGAAACACTAATAAAAGCAATTGATATTATTGTTAATGATTATCACCAAAAAGATATTATAGTGGAAATTATTGGTTCTCCAGGCTTAAAAAGCCACGAAACTTATTTAGGATCATTAAAAGAAATGGTTAAAAAAATGGATCTAGAAAATTATATAAAATTTCTTGGTAGTATCGCCAATAAAGACATTCCTCAAAAATTAAATGAATCTCAAATTTTTATAAATTTAAGTAATACCGGTAGCGTTGACAAAACCGTGCTTGAAGCAATGGCAACGGAAGTAGTTCCAATAACAAGCAATGATGCTTTTGAGGAAATTTTAGAAGAAAAATATAAAACAAAGCCAAATAATTATAAAATGCTTGCTGAAAAAATTATAGCTATTAAAAACAAAGAAGCGCAAGTAGGTAATAAAAAACTAAGAGAAATTATAGCCAAAAAGCATAATCTCGATAAATTGATAAAAAAAATATTGGAACAATTTAAATCTTAGGACTTGCCAGATGTTTTTATTTATTTAATAATAACAATAATAATTAAAATATATTATGAAGAAAAAAATACTTTTAGTTGAAGACGACATGATGCTCGTTGACATGTACACTTTAAAATTTACAGAAGCAGGCTATGAGGTTATCCAGGCAACTAATGGAGCAGATGGCTTTGAGGCAGCTAAAACTAATAAGCCAGATATTATTCTACTAGACATAATCTTGCCACAAATGGATGGTTTCATGGTTATGGAGGCTCTTAAAGACGATAAAAAGCTTAAAAAAATACCTGTTTTATTTTTAACCAACTTAAAACAAGAAGAGGATGTTGAAAAAGGAAACAAGTTAGGCGCCATTGATTACCTTGTTAAATCTACATTAACTCCGACTCAAATATTAGAAAGAATCGACAAATTTTTTAAAAATAAAAAATAAATTAATTAAAGATTGATTATTTAAGATTGACGATTAAAATAGTTCAAAATATCTAAAATCTAAATTCTAAAATCTGCCACGACAAATATGACAAACGTAAAAAGAGAAAGATCTTTTGTGCTCATTAAACCTGACGGCGTTCAGAGATCTTTAATGGGGGAAATTATTAAAAGACTAGAACGAACTGGTCTTAAATTTGTTGCTTTTAAGTTTTTTATACCTGACGAAGATAGGGTTTGGAAACATTATAATAAAGATGAAGTTTGGTTTAAGGAAAAAGGGGAAAATACAGTAAAAGAGCGAAAAGCAGCTGGAGTTCCAATTGAAAAAGAAGCTATTGAATATGGTAAAGATATTATCAAGCAGAATGTTGATTTTATAACATCGGGCCCAGTTCTTGCTTTTGCACTTGAAGGAAATCAAGCCGTTGGAATTGTTAAAAAAATAGTTGGTGGAACAGAGCCATTAACCTCTGACGTTGGGACAATTAGAGGTGATTTGACATTAGACTCTTACTCATTAGCTGGTATTGACGGGAGGGCCGTTAGAAATTTGGTTCATTGTTCCGATAAAGCAGAAGAAGCTGAAAGAGAAATTGAGCTATGGTTTAAAGAAAAAGACTTTGTAAGCTACAAACTGGTTCAAGAACAAATTCTTTATGATGTAAATCTTGATGGATGCAGAGAATAATCCACAATCTAACTTGACATTTTTTTACAAAAATCGTATAATTTTATTAATAAAATATACTAATATAACCACAGATGAAAAATCAAGCAATGACAATTCTAGTCGTCGTGATTATCCTCCTTATACCGGTGGTTAGTATTTTATTGTAAAAAACAACAGTTACAAAATACCAAAACCACCGGCCTAAAATCCGGTGGTTTTTTATTAGACCTACTACAAAATAAATTAAATTAATTTATTTTGTAGTAGGTCTAATAATAATGGACCTTTAACAATAAGCATGCTATAAGGAGGAGCCAAAGTGAAACCACACAACACTGATTACTCATGTAATCGAATACCCGGTAGTAGCAGATGTACAAAATTAATCAAAGCAGACAAATGCTCACAAGCCCAAAAAGGCACACCATCAAGGCAATGCATAAGCGGTGATTGCAAAGAAATGGCAATCAGGGAACCAAAAAATTAACAAACCACAAAGAGGAGAAAAAATGACCCAGGAGAAAAATGTAATCAACAAAACTGATGAAGTTAGCAGAGTGGTAGACGCTTCCCGAATTGGAAGCAAAAATGTAGATATGATGGAAGAATTTCATCGCCTTTCCCAAAGAAAAGCAGAAATCGAAGAACAAATTGAATGTTCTAATTGTGCAGATAAAAAAACATCCTTAACTCTTGAGCTTGATAACATCTCGAAAAAAATTATCAGCTTCTGGGAACCAACCTCGGGCTACAAACATGCTTACCCCCAATAATCAATAAAAGAGGATTATAACCTCGACCCCCGGCAAAATAGAGGAAAAACCCTCTTGAGCTAGTATCAGTACCCACTCGGGCAGAGCAAAAAGGCCACAACCTTTAATCTCTGTGTTATGAACGACCCTTTAATAGGGCACCAAGCTTAGCAGACGCTGATGCGAACAATCTTTACAGGGCAAGTCAACTATACTTGCCCTATTTTTTTGGAAAAATTCATTGACAAATAACCGAAAACATGTTATTATTAAATGTTTTACGGTACCTTACACAATTCGATATAATAAACGAACTAAACCCACAACACTAAAAGAGGAGAGAAAAATGAAATCCCAGATTAATGGAGTAGAGATTGGTATTATGCTAAACAGAAAACCCCTCAACGTCGACAAAGATGGACATCTCGGCAAAATCATGGGGGCTTGCAAAGTCCAAATTATAGCGAAGGTGTCCGAGAAAGAGGCCGACAATGTTTTTGCCATAAACGTAGATGGCAAAAAGAACGTTGTTCTCAAAAAAAACTTCTCTGAAACGCCAGAACAAAAACTTTATCTTAACGCCGTTGAGATAAAAACAAACGGGCAGGTATTCCATACTGAATATCCCAACAACCATCTTCGCCTTTTGGTGGTTGGTAAAAAGGGGAATATCCAAATCTGGGAAATTGCTTTAATTTCTCAAGATGGAGAATTTTTCGTTACCCAGCAAAAAGTTTGGAATACCTATTGCTACAATAATCACGAACGAGTATCATGCCCTCTTTTTGAGGGGGCAAAGGGTTGGCCACAGATGGTCGAAACTCTCAAGGGTTTGTTAAGCGATCAAATCGCCCATCTCCCTTCAATTGAGGGGAAAAAAGAAGAGGACATTAACTTGGCCGGCACAAAAGTTACGCGGAGTAACTCCGGCGTAGTTGTCTGGTGGAACCAAGCACAAGGTTATGGCGTCATAAAGACTCCCGAAGGAGTGGCTATTGCCCATTGGAGCAATATTACCCGCCCAAACTCACAAAGGGCCTATTTATTACCAAACGAACAAGTTAATTTTAAAAACCTTGTTCCATCCCGATCCACGAAGGGGCGCCCTTCGGTCATCAGACATCAGGCGATAGACATTTCGCCAGCACAATAGCATCCGTAAAACAAAAAAGCAGAAATTAGAAAATCGATTACTGCCCACCCCTCGCCCAAGTTCATTCGAACTGGGCGAGTTTTTATTTTTAATAATTCAACTATTGTTTTTTTGTTTAACTTATATTATTATTTATTTTACTGCTCATTTAAATATTAACGGAAATTATTAGTGAGGGATTATTAATGAAAAAAGAAAAATTGAAAGCTAGAAAGTTTTTAGGTGGCATGTTTTTAATACTTTTATCCATTCTTGAAAAACATAAAAAAGAAGGTTATTTAAAAGATGAAATTATTAAAATAATAAAAGTTAATACCGATCACAAAATTACTAACGGAGCCCTACACACGACCCTTCAACGAATGGAAAATAGTCTTTTAGTCTCATCAAAACTAGGAGAACCATCTAATCGTCGAGGTGGGAAACCTAGACGTATTTATAATATAACAAAAAGGGGAGCCAAAGACTTAAGCTATACACGCAGATATCTTCTTAGGTTATGGGGTCACAAGGACATATAAACAAATACCTTTAATTTTTATTTTTATATCAAACACAAAGAGCGAGAATCAAAAAATCGATTTCCCGCTCTTTTCTTTTTTAATAAATTTATTTGTAAATTATTTCTTTCATTCCCTGAATAAACCCTTCTTCAGAAAACTCCTTAGCCCTATTTTCACAATCACCTCTCATTATTAAAGCCCTTTCTTTATTAAGTTTTTTTACCGCATCAACTATGTCATTAATGTTAAAATCTGACCTTATTAATATACCTGTTTTATTTTGAACAATAGTTTCTTGCAACCCCCCTTCATCAACGCCAATAACAGGCTTGCCAGCCGACATAGACTCTACCGGGCTCATTCCAAAGTCTTCATTAATTGGAATATAAATCGTAGCTATACATTTTCCTAATAACTCTAATAATTCTTCATCAGTAATCCAGTCTAAAATTTTTATATTGTTATGACCCTTAGCAATTTTTTTGATCTTTTTTAATTCCGGACCACTGGAAGCTACAATTAATTTTTTATCTGGCATTTTTACAAAAACTTCAACTATTTTATCAACTCTTTTAACGTCATACAACCTTGCCCAAGAAAAATAATAATCACCTTGATTAATCCACTTAAATTTTCCTACATCGCACGGCGGATATACCACCTTTGACTCTAAATTTAAATATTTTTTTACCCTCCTTTGAATAGTTTTTGAATTAACAATAATCTCATCCATTTTTTTTATTCCTTTTTCAAACCTAAATCTGCTAACTAGTGCATAAACTTTAAAAATTTGTCTTTTTAAAAATTTATACTGACTTATTCTTAATTCATAGTTATCATATAAATGTCTTGGGGGGGTATGAACATAAGCAATATTTTTACCCCTCGAACTATAAACCGCATTAACAACATCCCCGCTATAAATAACTGTATCATAATTTTTTAAAAATTTAGTCTTAAGAAAAAAAGAAAGTTGCACCGTTATATGGCGAACCCCTGGAATATTAGAAAAATGACTTTTCTTTACTAGTTCTTTTGTTTTTATTCCATAATCCCGTGGATCAAAAGCATCTTTAACGATAAAGGCTGTAATAATATCGGCTTTTAATTTCTTAGCTAAAGTTATAATCAACCTTTCTCCACCACCCTTATACAAAAAATAATCGTGTAAAATTATTATTTTCTTATTTTTATTATTCATAAAATCTGGATTCCCGCCTTCGCGGGAATGACATTAATTTTTCATTTTTAGTTTTTAATTTTTCGTTTAGCGAAGCGATTCCATCTCCTCCCAGTTATCACCAAATTTAGCATCCACAATAACTGGCACTTTTAATTTAATAATTTCCTCCATAATACCTCTTATTTCCTCAGCTGACTTTTCAACTAAATCTTTTTTAACTTCAAAAATTAATTCATCATGAACTTGGACAATCATTTTTATTTCACCTGTTTTGTATTTATCTTCTATTAATTTTTGAACTTCCACCATAGCAAGTTTAATCATATCAGCAGCCGTTCCCTGAATAGGTGTGTTAATAGCCATTCTCTCGGCAGCCTTTCTAATCATCGGCGTATTAGAATTAATATCCGACAAATATCTTCTTCTGCCAAATAATGTTTCGATATAACCATTATCCTTTGTATCTTTAATCACCTTATCGATAAATCCCCTTATCCCGCTAAAAGCATTAAAATATGCATCTATAAACTCCTGAGCACGAGCATAAGGAATACCGGCTGATTGAGATAATCCATGAGGACCCTGACCATAAAGAATACCAAAATTAATAGCCTTAGCTTCCCTTCTCATTTCTTTAGTAACCTCTTCTGGTTTTACATTATTAATTTCTGCTGCTGTTTGATTATGAATATCGGTTCCGTCTTTAAAGGCTTTAATCATTTTTTTATCACCCGACATAGAAGCGGCTACTCGCAGTTCAATCTGAGAATAATCAAGAGCAAGTAACTTATAGCCACTTTCCGCTATAAAAGCACGTCTAATTTCTCGCCCCTCCTTAGTTCTAACAGGGATATTTTGTAAATTAGGGGTAGCCGAAGACAATCTTCCCGTCGCAGTAGCCGTTTGATTAAAACTTGTATGCACTCTTTTTGTCTTCTTAACGACTAATGCTGGCAAGGCGTCAATGTAAGTACTTTTTAATTTTGCTAGCTCTCTATTTTCTTGAATCAATCCAATTATCGGATGAATATCTTTTAGTTTTTTTAACTCATCAGCCGACGTAGATAATCCAGTCTTACCCCTTTTAATTCCTTGAGTTGGTATCTCTAGCTTCTCAAATAATATCTCTCTTAATTGTTTAGTAGAGTTTATATTAAACTCTACACCAGCCAGCTTGTGAACTTTGTTTGTAATATCATCTATTCTTTTTTTAAAATCTTGAGATTTTTTATGTAAAAATTTTGTATCAATTTTAACTCCATTTAATTCCATTGCTACTAAAACCGGTAGAAGGGGCATTTCTATATCGTCAAAAAGATTTTTCAAATTATGCTCTTTTAGTTCTGGCTCTAATTTTTTATATAGCCTAAAGGTAAAATCTGCATCCTCACAAGAATAATTATATATTTTTTCTATTGGAATATCTTTAAAGTTAAGCCCTTTTTTCTTATCTTCAAATAAATCGTCTTTATTTATCTTTTCATGACCAAAATGAGAAAAAGTTATAGCATCTAAATTATGCTGACGATTTCCTGGGTTTAAAATATATGAAGCAACTCTGGTGTCAAAAATATCTCCATTAACTTTAATGTCATAATTATTCATGACTTCTATGTCGTATTTTATATTATGCCCTATTTTTTTTCTGTTTTTATCTTCAAAAAATGGCTTCAATTTTTCTAAAAAATCCCTATTTAAGCCCTCTTCCTTTTCTTCAAAATTAAACAAATCCTTGTTCTTCTGATTACTAACTAAAAATCTCAAATAATAAGCTTCTTTTTCTTTCCAGCTAAAACTAATGCCAATCAACTCGGCTAAAATTGGATCAAAACTAGTTGTCTCTGTGTCAAAGGCAAATTCTTCTTGTTTCTTTAGCTCTTTTACAAAAGAGTTAAATTCTTTTTCATCTTTAACTAAATTATAATTAAATGATCTTAAATTACGTTCAAATTTATTTTCATTATCCACCTCTTTATCTTGTTTTTCTTTTCCAACAATCTCATATAATCTTGGCAAAAGAGATTTAAACTCTAGCTCAGAAAAAATCTCTGCCACTTTTTCGGTATTAATTTTTTTAACATGGTTATCTGATAAAACAAAATCTAAATCAACGTCTGTTATAATGGTGCCCAATTTTTTACTTAGATAAGCTTCTTCTTTATGGTCCTTTAAAAGCCTTTTAATTCTTTCTTTTATTTTTTCTGAATCAATATTTTTATAAACTCCATCAAGATTTTTAAAATTTTGTAAAAGATGTACAGCTGTCTTATCCCCAATCCCTCTTACCCCTGGAATATTATCACCTGGGTCTCCTCGCAGAGCTTTATAGTCAATAAGCTGATCAACCATTAAACCATATCTTTCCCTAACTTTAACTTCGTCATATAAAACACTATCGGCTATACCCCTACTCATCGTATAAACCTTAGTGCTATCATCAACTAGTTGCAAGGTGTCCATATCACCGGTCACTATAATTGTATCTATATCGCTGTCTACTTTTTTAGAAATTGTTCCAATTAAATCATCGGCTTCAAAGCCAGCTTTTTCATAAATAGGAATGTCAAAAGCCTGAACTAATTTTTTAATTATTGGAATTTGATCATAAAGCTCTTGTGGGGCCTTTGTTCTATTTGCCTTATATTCTTTATAATCTTTATGTCTAAATGTTGGCTCTCTTCTATCGAGAGTAAGGGCTATATAGTCTGGCTTAAAATCACGAAAAGCCTTCAACAAAACACTGGCAAAACCATAAACAGCGTTAACGACAAACCCATCCTTAGTGGTTAATGTTTGTGGTAAAGCATGAAAACTACGATGAATTAAAGCATTTCCATCGATAATTATAAGTTTTTCTTTTTTTATTGACATATGAATATATCATATCTTTTTATTTGCAAATTGACAAATAAATCCCGCACCACTTTTATTTTATAATCTCTTTAAATTTTTCTAATTTTTCTTGTTATATTTTCAATCTAAACATTAAATTTTTTATAAAGTGGTGCTGGATAAACGCTTTGACAAATAAAACCAAAAATACTATGATTATCATGAGATTGTAAAAAAATATTTTTTCTTACAATTTTAATCATATAATCAAAAAAATATATGCCCATACATAGCGATCTTCCATCTAAACAAATTCCGGCTAAAAGAGCTATAGATATAATAAGAAAAGCAAGCGGAATGTCGGTTGATGGTATAAAAAAAAATTTAAGACAATTTAACTCTGGTGAAATTAGAAAAATTAGCCATAATGTTAAAAAAAATTTCATTACTCAAAAAGAAATGAGATCGCTACTTAGAAAGGCTGAACAATCTGGAATGAAAATAAGTTCTTCTAAGATAAGTATGGCTTATAATCAAATAAACCGCGAAGAAAAGAAAAGGAAAGTACAGTACGGAAAAGAAAGAGATAGGATGGTTGATAATTTAACATCCGTAGAGAAAGGTCAACTTGGCTACAAACAAAGAGATGCCAGTGGAAATATAAGATCTAACTCAAGAAGAGGGGGGCTAGATAAAAAAACTGATCGAGGGCAAACAAATACGAATAGTGGATTAGGTAGCTCACCTGCTAATTCCTGGGGAACTAATAACGAGAAGAAAAAGGACGATGACGAAGACAAAAAGTCAACCACGGTAGTAGAACTACCTATATAATAGAACTAATTAATATATAACCCTGTGCCAAGAGCACGGAGTGATTTATAAGAATAGATTTAATTTAAATGCGGCAAAACCGCATAGCGTAAATCTATATAAGACTCCCTGCCCGCAGTGCTACAGCGTTGCAGGCGGGCTCGGCTCGGAAATAGAAAAATGTTCATTTTTCTATTTCACTCGCCCTACGTCGCTTATAGATTTTAGTACAAGAAAAAATATGCAGATAACTTGGAATGGACAATCGTGTTTTACAATAAAAAGTAAAACATCAACCGGAGAAGAATCCGTTGTTTTAATCAATCCTTTTGACGAAAAACAGGCCGGAATAAAAATATTAAAATCTAAAGCTAATATTGTTTTATTTGGCAATAAAAACTCTAAAGTAGACACAAAAAAAGTTGACGATAACTTTTTTTTAATAGACAAGCCTG
>Ga0233440_1004123_pt1 | contig 10439 bp, 13 predicted proteins | sample SI_123_September_5_FD_182791 | JGI IMG/M metagenome (GOLD analysis project Ga0233440, IMG submission 182791) | Seawater microbial communities from Saanich Inlet, British Columbia, Canada - SI_123_September2016_120_MG | ecosystem: Environmental > Aquatic > Marine > Inlet | place: Canada: British...
AGTGGGTCTATATCTGGGCAGATGGCATCTACTCAGGCCTACGTGCTGAAAAAGAGAAGCTCTGCGCACTGGTAATCATTGGGGTTAATGAGCGCGGCCAGAAACAGTTTCTTGCTATTGAAGATGGAACCCGGGAGTCAACCCAGAGCTGGCGAGAGGTGCTGCTACAACTGAAAGGGCGTGGTATGAATAGCCCCCAGCTTGCTGTTGGTGATGGAGCCATGGGCTTCTGGTCTGCAATAGAAGAGGTTTACCCTGAAACAAGACACCAGCGCTGTTGGGTGCATAAGACCGCCAACATCCTAAACCATCTGCCAAAAACCGCTCAGCCCAAAGCAAAGAAGGCACTGCATCAAATCTGGATGGCTGAGACTAGAACCAATGCCGGTAACGCCTTTGACCTATTTGTTGAGAGCTATGAGGCCAAATACCCAAAGGCTACACTGAGCCTACAAAAAGACCGAGAGGAGCTGTTGGCCTTCTATGATTTTCCTGCTATGCACTGGCAGAGCATACGCACCAGCAATCCAATTGAATCGACCTTCGGTACTATCCGCCACAGAACCAAGCGAACCAAGGGCTGCCTCAACCGGGATGGAATGCTCCATATGATGTTTAAGCTGAGTCAGTGTGCACAGCAGAAATGGATCAGATTAAGGGGCTTTGATTACCTTGCCAAGGTGATTGAAGGAGTGAAATTTAAAGATGGAATTGAGGTGACTTCAGAGAACCAGATGGCCGCCTGATTTGATGCCCCAAACACCAGATTTGACAATAACTCGGAGGTACGTGCCACGATAGGCGCTTTCACGACCTGAGAGGTAGGCAATTTTAAAAAGCCCTTTAATAAAGGTCACAACACCAAGAGTAGTAGCAGCTATTAAGCTGATTTCACTACCCACACGAAGTCCCCATGCTAGAAAAAATAGCGCTGGTAGCAGCGTCCAATAGATGCGTTTCTCAACCAGCAAACTCTCAATAATCCCCATAACAACACTCCTTAAATACAGTCTCAAACTTTTCTCTGTTTCGTAATTATAGCACAATTTACATAAATTACAAAACAGCGCTAGTTTATGGTCATAACTGTATCTGTGTGCGAAAGCTATCACTTAGGTGATTATAAAGGCAAATAGTTGCACCTGCTTCCTGAAGAGTGGTACGATCAGCAAATTATCAATTAGATTTGAAGGCATTAGCTATGAGTGTAGTGAATAAGCTAGAGGAGAACGCAGAGCGTGCGGAGGTGTTAATCCAGCGCCTCCACTCCGCTGCTGCTGGCGGAGAAAAGAAATCCATCGCCCCTCTTCCTGTCACCAAAGCAGCTGCTATGGTTGGCTGTACACCTACTCATGTACGAAATCTGATTAAACGAGACGAGCTGAGTGAAGATCAGCACTATATCTCACAAGTCTCTGGACAGACTAAGTATCTTATCACTCTCGAAGGGGTGCAAAAAATTCGTGAACTCTCGAACCATGTTGTCAGCCGTCCCACTGGGACAGATGGGATCATCATCTCATGCGCCAACCTGAAAGGCGGAGTTGGTAAGACCGTTACTAATGTAAATCTCGCACAATACGCTGCACGAGAAGGCTTCAAAGTATTGCTAGTAGATGGAGATCCACAAGCTACGGCAACAGGACTTTTTGACTACGTTCCAGATCGTGACATTGAGGGTGAAGAAACCGCTTTCCCTTCAATGGTAGGTGATGTTCCAGTCACTGATATTAAGAACTCTATTCGCAAAACTTACTGGTATGGTCTTGATTTGATTCCTGCATGCTTAGATCTTCAAAATGTAGACTACATTCTAGCAAACCCCCAGCGACAAGCTGAGCTTGGTGGTGACCCCCTACTCCGTCTGCGTGAAGGTCTTGAGCCGCTAACTAAAGAGTACGACTTAATTATTGTTGACTCCCCACCTTCAATGGGGATGCTCGCAATGAACGTAATCATGGCTGCGAACTATCTGATTATCCCTGTTGCACCAACTGTTATTGATGCCAGCTCAACCGGTAGCTACTTCTCTATTCTCTCTACAATTGGGAATCTTAGGTCGCAAAATGGCGATGATATGGAGTGGATGGAGCGAATCAATGTCCTACTTACTCGCCACTCCGGTACGGCAGAGGACAACAACACAACAGCCCTACTCTTCGCTGCTTATGGTGACTTGGTGATGACCAACCATATTGTAGAGACTAAAGAGATTCGTAAGGGTGCTAATGATGTGAAATCACTTTATGAAATCGATGCTCCCAGAGGCTCGCGCCAGACATGGCTGCGGGCAATCACATCGTTTGATAGTGTTTTTGAAGAAATCATGAAGAATTGCTCTATGATTTGGCGTGACCGTCTATTTAATAACCAATCTGAATCACAGGTAGAAGCGACCGGACACATTGCGGAGGCGATCAATGGCTAATATTGGAGCTATTGAGTCACTGCTCAGCGGTAACCTTGACCTCAATAAAGAAATCGAGAGAGACAAGCGCGAACGTAAATCGAAGCAGGTTACTAAAAAAGCTGCTCCAAAAAAGAAAATCTTGGTTAAAAAGAAGGTACCTTCTAGCGCTAAAGTTAAAGTGGTATCTGAAAAATCAAACCTCTCCTCAACAGCAATTAAAGCTAATTTACCTACCTCTGACCAACAAATTGTCGAGCTGCCAACTGATAAAGTCCGACCCTCAAAGTTTGCAAACCGCTCAGAGCTTTCACTTCAGGATGCGAACTTTGTAGACTTGATGGAGCGGATCAAAAATCACAAGCAAGAGACTCCGATTAAGGTGCGCCCTTCTGGTGACAGTTATGAGATCGTCTACGGACACAGCAGACATCGCGCCTGCCAGCTTCTTGGAATCCCTGTTAAGGCTATTGTCGAGGCTGTCACTGATAAAGAGTTAGTTCTACTTATGTTTGAGGAGAACTACGCTCGACGTGATCTTTCACCTTTTGAAGAGGGTCTGATGTACCAGCACTGGCTTGATCAAGGGGTCTTTGATTCACAGGTCGAAATCTCCAAAGCTACGGGACAGGCAAAAGGAGCCATCTCTAAACGTGTCTCCATGACTAAACTTCCTGTCGAGATTATCGAATTTATTGGTGATACACGCGAACTTAAAATTAAGCCCAGTAATGATCTCCTTCAGAAGATCGGCGATAAAGCCATGCTTACAGCCGTTTTAGATACGATTGAGAGTTACGCACATACCAACCACACTATTGAACAGAAAGTTTCCGCCTTACTGAGAACGAAGACTAAAAAGAAAGCAGCGTCTAAAACACTAATGGCCGAACTTAAAGACATCAACAAAGTGACCTATGCTGCGTGCCGTATCGAAAAAGGTGCACCAATCATCCGCTTTAGGAAAGGCTTTGACCAAGACAAGGTTCGTGAAATCTTTGAGAAAATCCCAGGAATTCTAGAGTAGAAACAACTATAACCAACTGAATATAAACAGTTTCTACTAGAAACTTTTAGAAACAACACTTAGGAGCACTGCCAGAAGCAGTAATTTAACCAACAGCACAAAAGAAAAAACCCCGATGACTGGAATCATCGAGGCTTTTGGGAAAAGCTCAAACAGAGTGAGAGCTAATCAACATGATCAGAATACTTCCGATCACTCTCTCTGTCAAGCGAATCCCTTGTGTATAGCTAACAAAAGGAGATTTGCGCATGACGCAATCAATGCCTTCCGAGATTGTTCGGCCTGAAGAAATGGCCAGAGCAACGGATCTGTACGCCCTGCTTAAACAGGATCACTTCGCCACCCTCCCCCTCTCTCTCAGAAACTGGATACGAGCCAGAAGAGACCTTACTAACGCAGCCAAGATGGTATTGGAGAGTTATTTAGAGGACTCTATTTCTAGGAAGAAAAGTTCCGTAGCTTCACTCCCCCGTTCAGTTCTATCGGTCTCCGTGCTGTCTGAACGAGTCGGCCTCTCGGAAAGATCCATCAAGCGAGCCAATGCAGAATTGGTCGGAGAAGATCTGATCAGTAGAGATGGAATGAACACCACTATCCTAATTCAATCGGAAGTTTTCCGTTCTCTTTGCCCCACAAGAAGAAAGCCTCTTACCAGCACCCCCAGCACATCATCTCAACAGAATGTTTCCGATAGTGTGGGTGCGGACAGAAGTTTTCCGATCCAAACAAGCAACCAAGATACTGAACGGAAGTTTTCCGACAACTGTAATACAGGCAGAAACTTTCCGACTATCGGTAAGAACGGAGAGGATGGGCAGAAACTTTCCGATAAAGAAAAGTTCAAGCAGAAGTTTTCCGGCCAGTTTGGATTTGAGCCTGGTTGTGATGATTTTCGAGAGATGAAATTAGATCTCGCGTTCACTGATCGGAAACTTTCCGAGCAAGAACAGCTATTTTTATTGATGGCAGGACAATGGGAGGTCATCAAGAGTGAGAATATCGATGATACAGCGCCAAAACAGCCCTCAGAGAGGGGTTCTCGCCAATCTAGTGCCCGTACACCAGTTAGCAGTAAAAAGCCTAAGAAGGCCGAAATATTAAAATGGGAAAACAAGCCGCGAAAGCTAAAAGATCGGGAAAACGAAAGAGTAGAGAAGTTGGTCGGAAAGTTTCCGACCATAAGTAGTCCAAAAGAGGTGAAGAAAGAGATTATCTTCTCGCTCGAACAGGGTGTATTTCAGAAGCACAATCTCAACCATGCGCTGAATATTATCTCAAAGATGGTTAGAAAGGGGCAGTGGAAGAGACCATTTGCAATGCCAAAAGAGGAGGGCAAGGCGAAAGGTGCTAGTGACAATCTCGGTTACAGGGGGTGACATGGTGGCCACCCATAAGTAACACAGCTACGCTGTATATCAATAAATAACAGGATCAGGCAGTTTGAGCAGCAGTAGGGTAGGGCGCTACGCGGTTATTTTTTGAAGATAAACCATGGCGTATGTTTTGCATGTATCGATGGTTACAACAGGAGAAAGTAGATGCATATAGCAAGCATGTTTAGTCAAGTGCAAGTAGGAAGACTACCAACAGCACCAGTACCACCACCTGGTGGAAATATTGAAAATCGGCAACCCCCAGCTGCGCCGTCAGCACCACCTCAGAAGGGTGGCTCTGAAAGTCCTGTCGCAAATGAGTTATGGAATATGCTGACTGATATCGAGACAACGACAGATACGGAGAGTGTTGCAGACCAAACCCTAGTCGATTTTGTAGAGAAGATGAAAGACTCTGGGACATTCAGACCTGGTTTATTGATCAATGAAAATGCCTAAGATAATTAAGCGGCATCCTTCAGAATTGGCCAGTCCACTACAATCTTGTCCCATGGAACCATGATATTGTTATCTTCATCCTTCTCAATAACTCCCCACTCAACCAGAGTTTTCACATCACCATGTACATTACTGTAGTTACGATCAGTATCTTTGGCTAGTTTATAAATAGACATTGGCCCATGATCCTTGAGGAATTCAAGAAGCGCCCATCGTGTTGGCGAGAAGACTTTTGAGAGTTGTGCCATCGTTTGGAAGCTTGCACCGAAGTATTGTTGAGGCTCTTTACCTTCTTCAATATCTGTCATTACCAATTCAGCTCTTTCAAGAGCGGCCCCAAGAGGTTCGCCTACCCTGATGTTAAATATTTTCATCTTGAAACTCCTTTATGTCCGTCATGAAGTCACGAATCAACTGTTGAGGGCTTGAGAAGGTATAGTCAGATTCTCCTCCGTCACAGTGCTTATGATCACCTTTACCCCTCTCATTGTCATAGCCAATTACACGTTCACCATCGACCACCAAAGCTAAGCGGTATTTGTACGGATGCTCAGAGGGTGGCACAGGAGAAGGAACTTTCCATACACTGATATGCGCTACACCAGCGTCTGTTATGATCGTATCCTTAATAACGAGTGTTGCTTTTGGCATATATGTATTTTAGAACATATAGAGCATTAATGCAATATAAAACTCTATTGGTTAAGGCTAATCCAGAGCATGAACACGATCTATCATGGAGTCATCATCTACATGGAGATATCGCCCAAAGGTCTCTAGTTGCTTATGCCCCATGAGCAGCTGTCCCTCTTTAAGGTTGGCACCGGCTTTGACGGCATTGGTAGCAAAGGTGTGCCGTAGCCAGTGGGGTGTAGCAATCAATAGTTTGTCTGCAACGATCACATCGCCCATCTCCCTGGCAACGCCTGAGGCAAGAGTGAATACAGGCTGAAGGGTTGCACGGAGCGACTCATAGGTAATCGACCTGCTTTTGTTCTTGATAGACGGAAGTAGTGGGCTGAATTCATGCTCTGGTTCACCGGAGTTGAGGTTCACGTATTCCAATTTTTCATCAAACCCCATCTCACTCATATATATGTGTAACTGATCTATCGCTTTCTGGTGGACTGGGATCTTGCGTTTTATGCCACCCTTACCAGTGAAGTGCCACCACCAGTACGATTGTTGATGAGTCTCATTGAAGCGCTTTTGAACCTGGTATCCACGAAGCTGGGTAATCTCTGTTGCTCGACCACCCGTGTAGTAGCCCCAGATCAGAATCAGTTTGGCACGTTGGAAGAGTCTCTTTTCGTATGAGGTGGACGAGGGGAGGATCTCAAGAGAGCGCAGGATGTACTCCCAGGACTTTTCACAGAGGTACTTTTCAGGCTCAGCAGTTGGGTGGTGTGCTTCGTGGGTATCAGACGGACTCTCGTTGAGGATGTCTTTGAGGCTGGGTGCAATCAGAGTGGGGGAGTGTTGCAGGTATCCTGACCGCACCAGCTTCAGAAAGAAGGTACCGAGAATTGAGTAGATGGTCTGCATGGAGGCAGGGGAGACTGCTCCGGTGTAGGGTCTCCAGTGTGGATTGAATTCACCCTTGATATGCATCGGTCTTCTCGTTCCCACCCACTCCTTTGGAGGGCTCATAGAGAAATGGACAAACTTAATAATGTGATCCGGCAACACCTGGCTCAGTTGCAGCCCCTCCATCTTCATCCAGCTATAGAACTTCAGTACGGCCCCCTTGTGAGATTTCTTTCCTAAGCGGAGGTAGGCCTGCACCAGCTCTTCGTCATTGGTTGCAGAGAAGAGGTTGTCAGTGGCCGCATGAACTACGGCTTCCTCAACCGATGTTAGCGCTGAGAGGTCGGAGTAGGGGAGGGTGTTGGTGTTACTCATATATATACAAAAAGTGTTCTATTCCACGGTAGCGCCTTGTAAAAAACATGTTCCACGGTAAATACACCTCGTTTCACACGAAAACCCACAAATTGAGCGTAAATAAACAAGCAGTTACCGAGGGGGTTACTTTACCGTGAAACCAGTTTACCAAACGTGGTCGTTATCTACAGTCACCTGTTGTTATAAACATAATAACAGATGGTGATGTTGATATGTAATGATCTTGTGTTTATTTGTTCTGTTTGTTACACTTTAAGCAAATTCAGCGACTGTAAAAAGGGGATCAACGTGGCCTTACTCAAAGAAGACATCTATAAAGCAGCAGAGCGCCTGACGATGGACGGTAATGATGTCAGTGTGCGTGCCGTGCGTGAGATCATTGGTAAGGGGAGCAACACCACGATTGCAGAGCATCTTCGAGACTGGCGCAGTACCTTGGCAGTCAGGGTTCGTGAACTCAATGGCGAGGGGAACCTGCCAGCCCCTGTTGTCGAGGCATCCGTGATGATGCTGAACCATGCGCGTGAGGTGGTTGAGGCTGAGTATCAAGAGCTGAAGAACAAGGCGATCGCTGAGCGTGCAGAAGCACTGCTCTATGCAGAGCAATTGTCCATTGAAAACGAAAAGCTTAACGGTTCGATTACAGAACTGACTGAGAGTAACCGGCAGCTACAGGAAGAGTTGGAGGAGGGGAGGGAGGAGATCCGTGTTCAAGTCAACGCTCTTTCGTTGAAGGAGAACGAAGTGCTTCACATGAACGAACAGATTGAGATCCTCAAGCAAGCCAACGAAGAGAGCGCAAAGCAGCACCAGGATGCGTTGGAGATTGAGAAGATCCGCTACCAAGAGATGGAAGACCGGATCGTGGATCGTCTGAGTGATACGGAGGCTCAACTGAAGCAAGTCGAGAAGAGTGCGGAAGTTCGTGAGACCGCAATGCGTTCTGAGCTGGGGCGTGCCCATGAAAACCTTGCGAACAGCAATGAGTCTCTAGGGAAGATGATGGAGAAGCTGGAGGGCAGTGATCAGGAGTTAACCAAGGCGCGTGATCGTATTGATGCGCTGCAACAGGGTCATGCGAAAGAGCTAGGTGATCTGCACAAGCAGTTTGAGAAGAGTACCGCAGCTTTAAACAAGCAGGGTAGAGCGGCGGAGGAGAAGTTGAGGGAGGAGATTGCGCGTCTCATGAGTGAGAACTCTAAGAAGACAGAAAAACTGCAAGCAGCACAGGGCGAGCTGAAAGAATAGGTGGTACACATCTGACTCAAAATATTGCACATATTAATGCATGTTGCTACAATTGTAGCAACATGCAGCAGCAGGAGTTTTGGTATGAGCACTTCCATTCGAATTGATGATGATCTTTATTCATTGGCAAAAAACAGATCTAAAGCAGAAATGCGATCCGTGCCTCAGCAGGTTGCCTACTGGGCAAAGGTAGGTCGAGCAGCACTAGATAACCCTGATCTCCCCATCGAGTTTGTTCGAGATACATTGATAGCAGTCGAGGAAGAGTCTGAGCCCTTCGAATTTTCTTAAGAATGAAAATCACCCAGAAACCCACTTTCAAGCGAGCCTATAAGAAGCTACACCCCAACCAGTGTGCAGCAGTCAATCAGGCAATAAAAGAGATTCTGAAAGATCCAGAGGTGGGGGGTGGGAAATCAGGTGATCTTGCAGGTGTGAAGGTGTTTAAGTTTGATTGCGTTAAACGGCTTTACTTGCTTGCTTACACGGTCAGTGAAGACCAGCTTGATTTATTGTCTCTTGGGCCGCACGAAAATTTTTATCAAAAATTGAAGCGATGACAAAATCAGGACAGATAACAATTGGACTCAATTGTAGCTCCTTAGCCGATACCGCTATTCTGTAGATGGGTAGCCAAGGGGCGAGTGCGGCCTCTGGAGTCGAAGGAACTGAGTTTATAATCCTGTAACTCCCCTCCCTCCCGCAACAAACGTAAAGGCAACTTTACTTATTATCCAGTATGCATCATAATAGATATAAATATGCGGAATAGATAATTATGGATATAGCACTAGAACATGGCCCAGATCCCCAAACCACACTGACGAAGGCGTTTATCAATGCCGGTCATGACTTGGATATGAACCAAACCGATCTTGGCAATATCATCGGGAAGAACCAGTCGTCTATCTCTCGCGGAAAGATCTCTCCACAGAGCAAGGAGGGGGAAATTGCACTGCTATTCATTCGTTGCTACCGATCTCTCTTCGCGCTTAATAATGGAGACAAGGAACTCATGCAACACTGGTGGAAGACTAACAACCTTCACACAAGAGGTGTTCCTGCAGAACAAGCACTAACTGTCACCGGCCTTGCAGCCATCACCGAGTACCTCGACGCTATCCGAGGCAAGATTTAGTGGAGTGGGGACTATTACTTGATAGCGTTGGAGTTAACCCGATTTCAGGGCAGCTGCTCAGAATTGTAGAATCTCAAGAACAAGTCGCAACACTGGAGATTGTCGATACTCTTGATGAGCAAGCACTACTTGAAGAGATGCTAGAGGGAAGTAAAGCACCAGTCACAGGCAACTATCATTACCTATTGAGTACCCCTTTCCGTTATCCACCTCTGCCATGGGGATCTCGGTTCGGCGCTCGATTTGAGCCTAGTATCTTCTACGGATCACTCGACATTGAACCTCTTTTAAGTGAGACTGCCTACTACCGCTTCACCTACCTAAGCGGTATGGAGGCGGTACCACCAAAGACCATCACCACCCAGCACACCATTTTCGAGGTTGATTACAAGGCCAATTATGGGCTACAGCTTCAGCACCACCCATTTGCAACACATGCGAATATTTTGACAGATCCAGTCGACTATTCAGCCACGCAACAACTTGGGAGTGAGATGAGGAAAAGGGGAGTGGGAGCCTTCGAATATACTTCAGCAAGAGACCCCAACCACGGCATCAATGTCGGACTCTTCAGCCCAAGCGCTTTAGCTGATAGTAAACCAACTTCACAAACACAATGGCTGTGCCAACTCAGTGAAACCTCAGTCTCTTTCACTCAAGAGCATAACCCTACTGTGACCAGCTTTTATAGGACTCAATTTGAGATTGATGGCTCAATTCCAGCTCCAGCTTGATGCAGTTTGATAGTTGGTGGTTGGTAACGGTTCACTTCCCCCACCGCTTCTCCAGTTAACCACAGTCTAAAAATCACATGGAGTACAATCTATTCCATGCAAAAAGCACTTTCCTCTCCTCGCCCCATTACAGTGTCTGGCCGCACTT
>Ga0233440_1004132_pt1 | contig 10422 bp, 9 predicted proteins | sample SI_123_September_5_FD_182791 | JGI IMG/M metagenome (GOLD analysis project Ga0233440, IMG submission 182791) | Seawater microbial communities from Saanich Inlet, British Columbia, Canada - SI_123_September2016_120_MG | ecosystem: Environmental > Aquatic > Marine > Inlet | place: Canada: British...
TTTACGTGAAGCTCGAGAGTCTAAAGAGGTATATGGTGAAGCTGCAATTATTGCAAACAATGCAGAGGAATTCATAAATGCAGTTAAATCATTAGTTTCTGAAAAAGATGATGTCCTGCGCAAAGAGAAAAGAATAAAAATTGCACAAGAGAATAGTTGGGAATCACGCTTTAAAAGCATATCAGAGATTATTAAAGATGAAATTTCTTCTCTAGAAAAACAACCTAAAGAAATTAATTGGAAGAAGAGATTTGACAGTTATTTTAATCTTCGATCAAAGCGTAGGAGGCTGGCACTTACAACTATAGCTGGCTTATTGATAATTTTTTATAGTCCTTTATTCTGGTTTATGGGTGAGCAGTTAATTGCTAATGATTCTCCTAAAAAATCAGATGCAATTGTTGTATTTAGTGGTGATGGAGAGGTCAGTTACCAAAACCTAAGTTACCAGAATAGGGCGTTAGATGCTATAGGGCTATACAAGGAAGGCTATGCAGATAAGATATTCTTATCTTCAGGAAGGGAGCAGACTATTGCAGATGTTGAGATGATTGAGCTATATCTAGTTAGTAAAGGTGTGCCGGAGTCTTCTATCTATATACTTGAAAAGTATCCGAATAGTACTTATCAGAATGTCATAATGATCAAGGAGAGTTTAGAAAAAAATAACATAAAATCAATTTTATTTACCACATCTCCTTATCATTCACGTCGTGCAGTATTGACGTGGGGGAAGAATGCACCAAATATTGAAGTTATTAGTTTTAATACGACAAATCCATTAAATAGAGACGTACAGTGGAATCTAGACTCAGATAAAATAAGAATTATTGTATATGAATATGCTGCTATTGTGCACAATTGGGTTGTAGGAAGGATTTAAGTATTTTTTATGAAAAGATTTAAAAATAGAAATATAATTAATGCAGCTCAATCTGCCATTGATGGTCTTCATGTATTAACAAAAGAGCCAGCATTTAGGAGAGAGTTGATTATCGTTTTATGGAGTATATTAAGTTATTTTATTTACAACATTAATGATGCAATTATTTTATCTGTTATTACAATACTAATAATATGCTTTGAGGCAGTAAATACAGCTATTGAAAATATGTGTGACTATATTAATTCGGAATACAATGAGAAAATAAAGATAATAAAAGATTTATCTTCAGTTCCTATATTTATTCTTGTTCTTATGTTTGTAATATTTAACATTTATTTATTGATTCAATAATATATAAGAGTACATTGTATACAGCATACCTATATAAAATTATCACTTACTCATTAGAAGTAAGGTGGGCCATCATTGTAGCATCACTGTTACTTATAATGTCAATAGGATCCTATGCCGTTCAACGAAAAATAAGATTCAAAATAGTAACATTATTTTTACTTAGTCTTCTAGCTATACAAATATTGCCAAAAGTTTTGAACTGGATTTTTGCATTGGGATCCGACAGTTTTGCTGAGCTGAATAATATTGATATTAAGGATGCCTGGTTTTACTTAACAACACTTGGTACTGTATTCTCTCCACCAGGAGGTTTGAAATCAGCATTACTGATTGTTGAGTGGGTATCAATGTTAATAATATTGATACTGTTATTTCGTTACAATAGTAAAATTTTAGTAAAACTTGGCAATGTTTCGTTTTATGTAATTATTTCATTAATATTAATTATCACAGCAAAAGGTTATATTGCGTATGCTAAAAATAGTGATCTCTATAATGAAATTTCACGTAATTTTGCTGTAGGTAGTGATATAACAATAATTAGAAGTGATGTGACTACAAAAGCACCAGATTTAATCGTCTATATAGGTGAGTCTACATCAGTATTAAATATGTCACTATATGGATATCCAAGAGAAACAACACCTAACCTTTCAAAGCTATCAAAACTAGACGGATTTATTAAGTTTGATAATGTTTTGTCAACGCATACTCATACATCTGAATCTTTGTTAAAGGCACTCAGTATACCTGCTGGAGAAAGGAATCCGTCAAAACCAATATATAAAGATAAAAGAGTGTCAATTATAGATGTGTTAGAATCTACCGGAGTAGAAACATTATGGGTGTCAAATCAAAATCGTTCTGGCGCATGGAATTTGGCATCATCTGTAATTGCTAAAAATGCAAGCAATAAATTATGGTCATCACATAATATTCATGGGTTATTCTCCAATGCGAATATGAATTTTCAATATGATGATGTATTTTTTAGTGACGTGCTTAAAAGTGGTATAGATTATAAAGTTGTTTTTTTACATTCAAAAGCTGGGCACGGTTTTTACAGGGACTATATACCGCCTGATTTTAGGGGTAATATTGATGCTCACTACAGAGATAAAAGCTTATCATCAATATTTGGTGATAAGAATATAAAGCCAACCCTTCTTCTTTTAGACGAGGTTGAAGCTTATGATTCCTCAATTAAATATATCGACTATAGTCTATCAAAAATTTTAGACGAAGAGGTTCTAAATTCAAATAAAGAAAAAATATTCATTTATTTTTCTGATCACGGTGAATCTGTCTTTACTGATCGTGGACATGATTCATCTCGTTTTGTTTTTGAGATGGCAACAGTCCCGCTTGTTATAGTGTTTAATAAAGCCGCCAAAGATAAGTACCCTGATAAATTTAATGAACTTAAGAAGCTTTCAGAAGATAAGCAAATACTAACTTTAGATATAGTATCTCAGATAATTAATTTTATATATGACATTAATATAAATGGAACGCATACTGATTTAAAATCATTTGCGAGAAATAATATAAAGAACCCTATTCTTGTTCGTGATACTGTTAGTGGAAAAACAGGGGTTTCACTATTATTGCAACCTAGTAAAGATACCGAAGCTATAACATATATAAATAATGATTCTATGAATCATTTACTGGCCAACCAATCAGCCGATAAGAGTGAGGGCACAATGATATGTCATCACCGTAGTAATAGCATCGCATCTGCATTACGAGGCCTCCTTGCATCTAATTGTATAGAAGTTGATGTTGTTGTTAATGGCGATAACGTCAATACTTACCATCCACCAAAAAAAAATCACGGTTTACAACTTTCTACTATTTTCGATCTGATGATAGGAAGAGACTCATCTGTTTGGCTTGACTCAAAAAATATTGATAATCCAGATGCGTGCAATTCCCTTTACTATTTTCTTGAAGATCAATCTTCTAAAGAAAAATTACCTAAAAATGTATTGGTAGAATTTCCGTCAAATACAGACTTTTCTAATGATAGAATTATCGAGTGTTCTAAACGTCTATCTAGTATTGTGGATCTTGCTTACTATGTGCCACATGACACTGGGGGAATTTGCCTTAAAGAATTAAAAGAAAATAATATGATTCATTCAGTTCTTGTGACAAATAAGTCATGTCTGTCTTTTAAAGACAGAATAGAAATGGCCATAAAAAATGGATATGTAACAGAAATAAGTTTTGATTTTGGTTTAAAAGATCTTGCTATATTATTGAAAGATAAAATTGATGTCAGAATGGACATTTGGGGAGTTGATAGAGACAATCTTAGCGAAATAATAGATGATAACGATTACCATATGATTTTGCCGATTAATTACGATGTTAATTTCTATTAATGAAAAAAGAAAATAAAGAGCTTTCTAGTTTAAAAATAATTTGTCCAGCTTACAACGAGGAAGATGTAATTCAAGTATTGTTTTTAAATAACCTTATTGGAGTGCCACAGTAAATTGTATATAAATAAATTGCTATCTTATTCATTGATAAAATACCTTTCCGTTGGAATAATGAATACATTATTGGGGGTTTCAATAATTTTTATTATGAAGTGGTATTTTAATTTTGGCGACGTTACTTCAAATTTACTGGGGTATGGTTGTGGAATTTCACTAAGTTTTTTTCTTAATAAAAATTGGACATTTAATTATAGAGGCAATAGTCGAAACACATTATTTATATTTTTATTAGTTATAATTGTCGCGTATATTACAAATCTATTTGTAGTTCTTATGAGTATACATATATTGCATATTAATGGCTATATTTCCCATCTATTTGGAATTATTCCGTATACTTTTATTGGGTATATGGGTAGTAAACACTTTGTTTTCAATAACGTTAATCAGTAATGGACAATAATCAGTGATTAAAATCGGGATTATATTGCCGTGTTACAATGAAGAGCAGGTTCTTTATGAGAGTGCTCGTATACTAACAAAGTTATTAAATAGGCTAATAAGTTTAAAAAAAATTACGCCCACTTCTCGTATCTTATATATCGATGACGGCAGTAATGATGGTACATGGAATCTTATAAAGGCACTGAGTGATAAGCATTCAAAAGTAGGAGGAATAAAGCTTTCTCGTAATTTTGGGCATCAAAATGCTATTCTTGCTGGACTTCTAACAGTTAAAGGTGATGCTATAGTATCACTTGATGCCGACCTACAAGATGATGTTAATACAATTGAAGCTATGATAGATGACCACCTAAAAGGGTCAGAAATTGTATATGCTGTACGTGAAGATCGTAGTATAGATTCTAGATTTAAACGCATATCTGCACATTTTTTCTATAAGTTTATGAATTTTATAGGGTCCGATGTTGTATACAATCATGCAGATTTTCGTCTTTTGAGCAGAAGGGCTATTAACGCACTTAAAGAGTTTCGCGAGATAAATATTTTTTTAAGGGGGGTTGTTCCATTAATTGGGCTCAAATCATCTATCGTATATTATAAGCGTAATCAAAGAGCTGCAGGAAAAACAAAATACCCACTAAGGAAAATGATTAATTTTGCCATAGACGGCATCACTTCTTTTTCTGTTGCACCATTAAGAGTTATTACAGTCATAGGCTTTGTGATATTTTCCATGAGTTTGATAATGATTGTCTATATTTTTTGGGTGTGGTTATTTAGCAATAGTGCGGTACCTGGTTGGGCATCAACGACTTTACCTATATATTTTCTTGGTGGTATACAGATATTGTTTATTGGTATTCTTGGAGAGTACTTAGGGAAGACTTATCAAGAAATAAAAGGACGTCCTAGATATTTAATTGAAGAGTCTGTCAACACTTCAATTAAATCCAATGAAATTAATAAAAAATAATACGACTATGGATATGAAAGTTGATATTCATTGTAACTTTTTTTGTTAAGATCCCAAGAATACGTGCTAGAGGCCAAAACCGAGAGAAACCCATTGAGATATGCTTGTTATTTTTTTATATTGGCGTTACTATCATATTTAATCCTTAATACTGGATTACACGGGGATGACTACAGTTCAATTGTTGCAATACAGAAGGGTAGCTTCAAGGATTTTCTTAATTTAAATTCAGATAAATTTCAAATTTTTGGAATAGTTAATTATTATTCTATTTGGTGGGCTTATTATGTACTCGGACATGAGAATCAAATTTTTTATGATGTTATAAAGCTAGTTGTACATAGCTCCAGTATATATTTCGTTTTTCAGTTCTTTAAAGATTATTTACCACGTGACAGGGCTTTGGTTGCCTCTGTACTTTTTGTCTTGTTTCCTCTACACGATACTACGACATATTGGTATATGACATTATATTATATTTTTATACCTGGAATTTTGCTGTACTCCCACCACCTTATTCGTAACAACAAGTATTTAGTAGGTATCATAATATTAATACTTGGTGCAATGGCACATTATGCATCCCCTCCGTATATTTTTGGTTTGACCGCAATATTTTTATTTGAGAAGAAATTTAAAAAAGCAATTATATTTGTTATTCCGGGATTTTTATACATTGCATATTATTTTTGGATAAAGTTTAGTTATATTGGAGTTGAGCGTAGAATAAATTTAGATTTAGATTTCTTAGATTTTTTTAAGCAGATGCTTATCCAACCCTTGAGTTTTTTAGAGTCATCCATAGGACCCTCATATTGGCTCAAGTTGTTTTATGCTATTGAGTCGATTAGTTTTGTCTCTGTCATTATTGTTGTATTGATATCGATATTTTCATTCATAAAGATTGGGTCATTTTCCAAAGCGCCAAATATGTCAAAATCATTGTATATTGGCCTGATTAGTGTTTTGATTCTTTCATTTGGTATGTACGCTTTAACAGGTCTTTACAGTCATTCAGCATTTAATCTTGGAAATAGATCAACTGTTTATGGGTCATTATTTATTGCCTTCTTATTAGTTACATTTTTGCCTGCAAATAAGAAGTCGGTTGTATTTCTATTAATTATATTTTTAGCTCCAGTATTTGGGTTGAGTGATCATTGGAAATCTTGGAATATTCATCAAAAAATTATTATAGAAAATATAAAAAATAACCAAGATTTAAAAGAAATAGAGCACAATAGTACTTTGATAATAACAGGAAATATATATAGTAAGCTTGGTCCATTTACACATATTGAATTTTTTAGTATGCCATGGAATGTCAATGCTATTTTTCAAGATAGTGTTAGAACTAAAAATATTGTAGCCTTAACTCCTTACGTTGTTATTAATGATAATTATCTTGTTGATCCAAAATTTGGTGGAAAGTATTCTTTAAAAAATAAGCTGTATGTATATGAGAGTGAAGATGATCTAGTTAGGGAAATATCTATCAAAGATGTGCCTGAGCTGATTAAACAACAACCAATAATAGTTAGACATTGGGTACAATTATTTAAAGATACATGGGTGCAAAATGCTATTGTTTGGCTAAGCCCTAGGTTAGTTTATTTGTTTAGGTAGTTTTGATATTAAAGTATCATTGATTTTTTTTCACTAATTTTATAAATAAATTGAAGACAATTATTTATTTTGTATCAGAAGACTGGTACTTTTGTTCGCATAGATTGCCCATTGCGCGTAAAGCTTTTGCGGAAGGATTCAAAGTAGTTGTTGTTACAAGGGTTAGTAATCATGGAGATATTATTGAATCAGAGGGTTTTGAGTTAGCATCAATAGAAATTAATAGAGGGAGTATGAATTTATTCTCCGAACTTAGGACTATTTCTACACTTTATTCGTATTACAAACAATATAAGCCAGATATAGTTCATCATGTTGCTATAAAACCAGTAATTTATGGAACACTGGTTGCAAGATTGATTGGCTCAATAAAGATTGTCAATGCGATGGCAGGATTGGGATTTGTTTTTATTTCTAACAAGAAGAAAGTAAAGTTACTTCGTTTGTTTATTCATAGATTGTTTAGGTTTTTATTTGACAATAAGAATGGGCAATTAATTCTACAAAATAAAGATGATTTAGATTATTTTATAAGAAACAAACTTGTGAAAAAAGATCAAGTTACAATTATTCGTGGCTCTGGCGTTGATATCAAGAAATTTATTCCAGTTGAGGAATGTATTGGCATTCCGATTGTGATGCTAGCTTCTCGTATGCTTTGGGATAAGGGGGTTGGAGAATTTGTTGAAGCTGCTAAAATATTAAAACAAGAGGGGATTGAGGCTCGTTTTGTTTTGGTTGGCGAAAATGATTCCGAGAATCCTGCCTCAATATCTAATAGACAATTGAATGAGTGGAATGAACTTGATACAGTAGAGTGGTGGGGTGTGAAGACTGATATGCATAAGGTTTTAGCCCAGAGTAGTATTGTTTGTTTGCCATCATATAGAGAAGGATTGCCTAAAGTATTACTCGAAGCTGCATCTTGTGGAAGGGTAATTATTGCTACCGATGTTCCAGGTTGTCGAGAAATTGTTCATAATGGTGAGAATGGAGCACTTGTTCCATTGAAGAACGCTAATTCTCTTGCTAGTGCAATTAAAAAATTAATTAATAACCCTGGAAAAAGGAAAATAATGGGTACAAATGGACGAAGACTTGTTGAGAACGAATTTTCAGAAGAGATAGTAGTTTCTCAAACTTTGAAAATTTATCAAGAGCTGTTAGCCTAAATGTTGAATGTCTTAGTGACAGGTGCAACAGGGTTTGTTGGCCAGCATTTAATTGAATATCTTAAATTAGATGGATACAATATCAGGATTATCTCAAGAAAGTTAATACCTGGCGTAGAGACAATTATTTGTGATTTTTTAGAGGATGATATTCCAGAAAATGCATTGAAAGATGTCGATATTGTATTTCATTTAGCGGGTTATGCACATGACTTGAAAAGCGAACCCGGAATAGAACATACTTATCAAAAAATAAATGTGAAGGTTACTGTTGATTTGCTATCACTATCAGCCAAACATAATGTTAAAAAATTTATCTTTGTGAGCAGTGTCAAAGCTGGCGGTAACCCCATCAGGGGAAAGTGTGCTACTGAAGAGGATCAGAACGATCCAGCGGGCATATATGGAGAAACCAAAAGAGAGGCAGAGTTAAAGGTATTGGATATAGGCCATGAGTCTGGTATGCATGTGTCAATTTTACGTCCTGCGCTAATTTATGGACCAAATGTAAAAGGTAATTTGCAATTAATGATGCAAGGAATAAATAAAGGTTGGTTTCCACCATTACCAGAGATTGGCAATAGACGGTCTATGATTCATGTAGACGATATAGTTCGAGTGCTTTTATTGCTTGTCAATAGTCAACAAGCTAATGGAGAGATCTTTATTGCCACAGATGGCAGGACCTACTCTTCTCGCAATATATATGAAATTATGCGTTGTGTGCTAGGTAAAAACCCCCTTAATTGGAGTATTCCAAAATCTTTATTTAGTCTTATCGCCTTATTCAATACTAATTTAAGATATAAAATAGAAAAATTATTAGGTGATGAGTGTTATTCTTCTGAGAAATTACAGTCTTTGGGATTTAAGGCGCAGAAAGAATTAAAACAAATGAATGAAACGGATTTTTGATATAGTACTCGGCATTAGTATGCAGTATGTTTCCCATAAGTTAGCCTCCTGTAGTTGGGGGTAATGATACACCATAAGATTGTGGGACTAAACACTTAAATGACTATTTTCTAAATATTTTTCTTAAATAACGGAAGCCCTATTTAGCAGTTGTTAAAAAATTGGAGGATTGTGAGTTAACGTCAGTTGGCCGTAATGCAAAAGTCTATTTAATGGTAAAATTTGAAAATTGAAAAGGATTTTATTTAACTTTATATTGTAGCGTGGAACAGTATTATTTATGAATAACATTAAAGATTTGGCAGAAGGTTATTTTGAAGAAAATGCATCAAGATATACTGAAGAGTACTATCTTCAACAAAAGACTCATCCAAAATGGGTCCGTCAAAAGTATATCTTAAAGTTAGTAGAGGAATTCTCTCATAGTAATAAGGATAAAATATTAGATGTTGGTTGCGGCCCAGGATTTTTATCTATTGATTTAGCCAAAAGTGGACACACTGTGGTGGGTGTGGATACATCTGAGAAAATGATTTCTATCAGTAAGAAGCAAGCTTTTAATTCAGGCGTTACTGGGTGTGATTTTTATATTGGCGATGCAGAAAAAACAAATTTTAAAGATGCTAGTTTTGATTGTGTTGTTGCTTCAGGAGTTATAGAATATATGAATAAAGACGATATAATGCTTAAAGAGATGAATCGTATACTTAAACCTAATGGACACCTTATATTAAATGTTTCAAATGTTATGGGCTATTCAAATGCATTAAATTTTTTTACAGACAATCTTAAAAAAATCCCAGGTATTATGAATGTTGCATCTAAATTAAGAAAAAATATAATGCAATCTAAATACGGAGCAGATCAACTTCACTTTTCTCCGCGTAAGCATTTTATACCAAAGTTCCGTAAAACACTGCTTCGGCATGGTTTTATACCTAAGGCAGCCAATTACTTGAGTTTTACATTTTTACCAGCACCTTTTAGTACCATCACTTATAGATTTTTACATAAGGTAGAATCTAAACTAGATTTTCTTAATAAGACGCCGTTTAGAGTTTTTGGAGCTACTTATGTAGTTTGTGCTCAAAAAATAGATGAGTAATATTGGTTTAAGAGTTCAATTTTCAAAAGTAATAAATTTTCTATCTGTAGCGCATCTAATTTGGCGCAAAAAATCAGATTTTTTTGTGACTGTAGACTACCATTACTTTACAAAAGAAAAGCCTATATTAAAAGACCTCGAAATTGAAAGAAGCATTCTCAATCGTCAATTGAAGTTTTTTTCCAGAGAGTTTGAAATTCTTAATCCAAAGAAATTTTCATTTCAATCTTTTTTCCTTAGAAAAAGAAAAAAATTAGCTATGTTAATCACAATAGATGATGGCGATAAATCTATTTGTGATAATATGGATATTTTTGAGAAATATGATATTCCGATAATTATTTTTTTACCGATAGGACTGTGTGTTGATGTAGATAGTATTGATGGTTTACGAAGTAAAATTTTTCGGTATTTTTTTGAAATTGATGAAGATACTAGAGAGTCTTTATATGGAGATATGGATATTTTTTTTCAAA